>Ga0224557_1000018_pt1 | contig 216327 bp, 220 predicted proteins | sample 714S31014metaG_FD_180677 | JGI IMG/M metagenome (GOLD analysis project Ga0224557, IMG submission 180677) | Peat soil microbial communities from Stordalen Mire, Sweden - 717 S3 10-14 | ecosystem: Environmental > Terrestrial > Soil > Wetlands > Peat | place: Sweden: Norrbotten County, Stordalen... | reverse complement strand
CCGAGCCGGGCGCCGCCGGCACCGGCCGGCCTCCGCTCGACGGACGGCCCGGGATAGCGGGCGCGGACGGGCCCCCCGGCCGCGACGGGCGGATGCGGCCGGCGCCGCCGGTGTTCGTCAACGAGCGCGCCGTCGAGCCGATGCCCTTCCCGTCGGAGTTCCCGACCACCGCAATGCCCACCACAGGAGGAGAAAGACGATGACCACGATCCGCCAGCTCGAAGCCCACGGCATTCCCGTCACCAGCGTCGGCAAACCGCTGCGGACGACCACCGTGGTGTACGACGTCGATCAGCTCCGCTCGCTGCTCGACCTGGGCCTGGACCAGCCGGGACGGCAGGCGCACTACGAGGCTCTGTTCGCCGGGACCCAGGCCGCCGCCCAGGCCAGCGGAGCGGCCGCGGCCACCGACGACGGCGGCGCCAGCCTCGCCCATAAGATCGCGGCGCACGTGGTCGGCAACACCGAGCTGACGGAGCAGGACCGGGCCGAGATCGCCCCCGTCTTCCCGATGAAGGCCAGCGTGGCCACGGCCGCAGGCCCGCTGACGGTCAACACGAAGTACGAGCTGAGCACGTCCGACGGCTCGATGCAGATCGCCACCTTCACCGATGTCACGCTGGAACAAAACGGTTACTTCGTGTGCGAAAGCACCCCGCTGATCTTCACCTGCAACACCTTGACCCGGACGGGGACCAGCGGCAGCGGCGCCGCCGACTTCAACATTCTGGGCAAGGTGGGCAGCACGCCGACGACCCCGGCCGCGCCGGCCGGCGCGACCCAGGCCGCGACCGGATCCAACGGCGAGTGCTCCTCGGCCGGTGTCGCAGGCAACGGCGGAGGCGCCGGCAACGCGGGCGCTCAAGGCACGCCGGGCACCGCCGGTGCGGCGGGCGGCGCGGGCACGCCGAGCATGCAGGCCACGATCACGATCCAGGACACCCTCACGGCCAGCCAGCTCACCGTCTACTCGCAATCCGGGCCCGGCGGCCAAGGCGGCAGCGGCGGCCAGGGTGGCCCGGGACAACAAGGTGGCAACGGAGGCAACGGCGCCACCTGTGACTGCACAGGCAACGGCGGCGGCCCGGGCGGTGACGGCGGGAACGGCGGGTCCGGCGGCGCGGCCGGGAACGGCGGCAACGGCGCCAACGCGGCAGGCAACATCGTGATCAGGGTCCCCACCCAGGCGGACGTGGCCAAGGTCATCACCACGACGGCGCCCGCTCCCCCCGGCAATCCCGGCACCCCTGGTCCCGGCGGCGCGCCCGGCGGTGGCGGCAGCGGCGGCAGCGCAGGCAAGAACAACAGCGGTGGCGGCAGCGGCGGGACGGGGAGTTACGGTGCCTCCGGGGCCCAGGGCCAGCCGGGAAGCGTGTCGGGCACCCCCGCGCAGATCACGGTGATGCCGGTGTAAGACAGCGGGAAACAGGGTGTAAGCGAGCGGGCCGGGACGCCGACGGCGTCCCGGGCCTGCACACGCTGGCGCTGGCGCTTGACTCACTCAAAACCGGACGGGTCACCGGCCCCGCGGCGCACGATCTCGGGCTCGGGCTGGGAGAAGTCGATCACCGTGGTCGGCTCGGTGCCGCAGTCACCCGAGTCGATCACCGCGTCCACGACGTGGTCGAGTTCCTCGGCGATCTGCCACCCCTCGGTCATCGGCTCGTCCTGGCCGGGCAGCAGCAGCGTGCTCGAGACGAGCGGCTCGCCGAGCTCGGCCAGCAGCGCCTGGGTCACCACGTGGCGCGGGATCCGCACCCCGACGGTCTTCTTCCCCGGGTGCTGCAGCCGGCGCGGCACTTCCCTGGTCGCGGGCAGGATGAAGGTATAACTGCCCGGGGTCGCCGCCTTGATGGCCCGGAACACCGGGTTGTCGACGTAGACGAACTGGCCGAGCTGAGCGAAGTCCTGGCAGACCAGCGTGAGGTGGTGCCGATCATCCAGGTGCCGGATCGACCTGATCCTGGCGATGCCGTCCTTGCTGCCGAGCTGGCAGCCGAGCGCATAGCAGGAGTCGGTCGGGTAGGCGATCACGCCGCCCGCGCGCACGATATCGGCGACTGCGACGATGGAGCGCCGCTGCGGGTTGGCCGGATGGATGTCGAAGTACCTGGCCATGCCCTCAGCTTAGGGCCATCGCCCCGCGGTCCAACGGTCCGGGGCCGGCCGGGTCAAGGGTCCCGCGGGATCACGCCGGTTACTCCAGGCACCGCGGCTATCCACAGCCGCAGTGGCGGCGTAAAGTCGAAGGCGGAGGAAATATCCGTAAACCACCTGCACCAGGCCGGAGCACACGGTGCGGGGACCGCGTCGCTGCGAGCACTGGTGGCGGCACGGCCGTTCGTGGCCGGACGGGATCCCGGGTGTGTTCAAGGACAGCTATCCGGTGCGGTGGACCGGCGGCCGGGCCATCGTCGCTCTTCCCGAACGTATTGACGCGTCTAATGCCGGGCCGATCCGCGAGGAGCTGCTTTCTGTCATCAACCGTGGCGCCGAGGGGCTGATCGCGGACCTGACCGGGACGATCTCCTGTGATCACGCGGGCGCCGATGCGCTGGCCCGCGTCCACCACCGGGCCGTCGTCAGCGGCACGGAGCTGCGGCTAGTGGTGACCGCGCAGATCGTCCGGCGCATGCTCAGCCGCAACGGGCTGGATCGCATGGTCTCCATCTACCCGTCCCTGGAGGCGGCCACCGCCGCCAGGACGCCAGCGACCGTGATTCCGCTGCCCGCCACCAGGCCGGCCGGGACTGCGGCAGCCACCACCCCGGCAGTGGTGTGGACGCTGGTCGACGCGCTCCAGGACGGGGTCGCGCTGACCGACCACGGCGGCTTGCTCGCACTGGCTAACCTGCGGCTTGAGGAAATGTTCGGCTACGAGCACGCCGAGCTGACCGGCCGCCCGGTCGAGTCCCTGGTGCCCGCCGACCTTCGGGCCGCTCACCGCGGCCACCGCGCCGCCTACGCCGAAGCACCCGCGGCCCGGCCGATGGGTGCCAGGGCACGGCTGGTTGCCCTGCGCAAAGACGGGACCACGTTCCCGGCTGAGATCAGCCTCAGCCCGGTAGCGACCGCGACCGGAAGCTTCACCCTCACTGTCATCCGCGACGTCACCGAGGCCCGCAGGCTCGCCGACCTCGCCGACCTCGCCCTGGTCACGGTCACGGCCAAGCAGGCACACCTTGGCCAAGGACTGCTCGACTCGATCACCACCCGGTTGTACCACGTCGGCCTCAGCCTGCAAGCTGCCGCGGACCTGCCCCATGACACGGCCCGCCAGGCCATCGCAACAGCCTTCCAGCACCTCGACGACGCTCTCCGCGAGATCCGCGAACACGCGTTCAGCACCCGCGACCAGTAAACCTAGCGACGCCTCAGCGTCACCCACCCGACGATGTCAGCTAACGGCGGGGCTTGAGTGCCGCTGCGGGTTTAACCCGATCGATACCGGAGCAATACGAACAGATACCGTCATATCAGCGCGACTCCGGTCGAGGTGCTCATGCGTCGCTTGGCAACAGTTTCCGCCATGGCAGCGTTTACCGCCGCACTCCTGGCTCTTCCCGCTCAGGCCACCACCGCCGTCGGCCAGGCTCCGCCCGGCGCGGCCAAGCAGCCGGTGGCGGTCGGTACCGGAGGCGCGGTCGCCTCCATGGACACCGACGCGAGCCAGGCGGGCATCGACGTGCTCAAGGACGGCGGCAACGCGATCGACGCCGCCGTGGCCACGGCCAGCGCGCTCGGCGTGACGATCCCGTTCGTCGCGGGCCCGGGCGGCGGCGGCTTCATGGTGATCTACCTGGCCAAGACCCATCAGGTGGTGACCATCGACGGCCGCGAGACGTGTCCCGCCGCCTGCACGCCGACGATGTTCACCGACCCGAAGACCGGCCAGCCGCTCGGCTACGACTACGCATCGGACCAGCCGCTGGCCACCGGCGTCCCCGCCAACGTGGCCACCTGGGCCAAGGCCGTCAGCCTGTACGGCCGCAAACCCCTGGCCGCGGACCTCCAGCCGGCCATCGCGGTCGCGGACCGCGGGTTCCGCGTCAACGCGGACTTCGTCCAGCTCACCGAGTCAGACCTGCCCGAGCTGCAGGCTTACCCGGCCAGCCGGTCCCTGCTGCTGACTCCGGCGGGCAACCCGCTGCCCGTGGGGACCCTGCTCCGCAATCCGGACCTGGCCAAGACCTACCGGCTGCTGGCCCGCTACGGCCCGTCCTACCTCTACGACGGGCCGCTGGGCCGGGCCATCGTCCAAGCCGACGATCACCCCGTGGTGACCCCGGGCAACACCGTGGTCGCGCTGCCCGGCATCATGACGACCAGCGACCTGAGCGGGTACCAGGCCCGGGTGCAAGCACCGACCTACGTTCGGTATCGAGGTCTTGACATCTACAGCATGGCGCCGCCGTCGAGCAGCGGGTCCACCGTCGGCGAGGCGCTGAACATCCTGTCCGGATACGACCTGTCGGCCGAGCCCAGGGCGACGGCGCTGTTCCACTACCTGGAAGCCTCCCGGCTGGCCTACGCCGACCGCAACGCCTACGTCGGCGATCCCCGCTACGTCAGCGTGCCGCTGTCCGGGCTGCTGAGTCCGGCCTTCGCCGCGACCAGGCGTTGCCTGATCGGAAACCAGGCGCTGGTCTCCCCGCTCGCCCCGGGCCACCCTTACCCGCCCTACCAGGGCTGCCAGACCCAGGCCGCGCCGCAGGCGACATCATCGGAAGGGCTGCACACCAACAACATCGTCACCACCGACAAGTGGGGCAACATCGTCGCCTACACCAACACCATCAACTTCTTCGGCGGCAGCGGCGAGACCGTGCCAGGCTACGGCTTCCTGCTCAACAACGAGATGACCGACTTCGACTTCGCGCCGTCCTCGCCTGGGGCCTACGACCCGAACCTGCCCGCCGGCGGCAAGCAGCCACGTTCCAGCATGGGGCCGGTCATCGCACTCCGCGACGGGACACCGGTCTTCAGCGTCGGCGCGGCCGGCGGATCCACGATCATCACGACCATCCTCCAGATCATCCTGAACCACGTCGACTTCGGCATGTCGCTGCCCGCCGCGCTCGCGGCGCCGCGGGTGAGCCAGACCAACTCGGCCACGTCGCTGGCCGAGCCCGCGTTCTACAACAGCGCGCTGGCGCAGCAACTGACCAGTCAGTTCGGCGAGAAATTCACCGAGTCCACCGGGCCGATACTCCCCCTTGATTACTACCCGGGCGACGCGACGGCGGTGCAGCTCCTCGGTCGCGGGCGCGACGAAGCCATCGCCGAACCCGTCCGCCTCGGCGGCGGCAGCGCACTCGTGGTGAACCCCGCACCGTAGGTGCGTGCCGATACCCGGAACCACGGGGCTTAGCCCGGCGTCTCATTGCCAGCCGACGACGGGAGGAAGTCATGCGGGTACCGGTGAGCGCGGGTCTGGTGCTGGCGGCCGCGGCGACCCTGGCGGCTTGCGCGAGCGTCACTGCGCGGCCGGCCAGCCGGCCGCACGCGCACCCCAGCGGCTCGCCGGCGGCCGCGAACATACCGGGTCCGCCCACGGGCAGCCGGGCCGAGGCCGCCGTCCCTGGCCGAGGCCGCGGGCTGGTATGCCGCCGGTCCCACCTCGCTCGAGAAGTACCAGCTGTTCGCCCTGGCACAGCCGGTGGACGCCAGCGCCGCCTTCTTGGCGGAGCGGGTGCCTGCCGACATGGGCAGTGGCGCCACCGGCCAGGGATCCGGGCCCGACGGCGCATGGTTCACGCAGGTCAGCTACCTGCCCCGAACGGTTCCCGCGGGCGTCTACGGGGCTCAGCTCGTTCTCACCGTGGTGTCCGCCGGATCGGGCGGATCGCTGCTGCGGGCCGACGCCCAGGCGACCTGGTACCCGCCCCGCACCGCCGCCGAGTACATCGACCCGGCGCGTTACCACGTCCTGACCATCACCGTCACGGTCGGCGGGGTCAGATCGCACACGGTGCACGCCGTCGTGACGTCACAGGCGTTCATCACCCGGCTCGCCCGGTCGCTCGACCGGGCGCAGGCCGAGCCGGCCGTAGCGATATCGTGCCCGGCCGACTTCGCGGACTACCAGCTGGCCTTCTCGGTGTCCCGGCACAGCCGTCCCGTCGTCGTGGTCTGGTCGACCCAGACCGGGTGCGGAGGATCGGGGATCACCGTCGACGGGCGCAGGCAGCCGGCCCTAGCCGACGGCACGGTAGCCGCCCTAGCCGACCAGGTCGTCAGCGTGAACTGGAAACCGTAGCCGATTTGCCGCGACCTACCCGGAGCGGGCGTAAGGCGTGCTCGCTTCACCAACACGCTCGACTCCGTCCTGGCTATCAAAGAGGCCGCCGTCGAGCGCGACGAGCAGGTTCAGGGCATCAGGGTGTACCAGGCGGTGCTTGACGGGGGAATCGCCAACAGCGGCGACAAGCCAGGCGACGCGACGAAGGCCGTGTCTGACCAGCGCGTACGCATGCGCCCGTAGCAGCCGCACCCCTGGACCGCGGCGAAAGACAGCCCCCGGCGTTTCCGCCTAAACGTGCAAACCCAGCACAACACCATGATCATCTTCGAAGTTCAGAGAATGCCGAGAAGAGTGCGTATCAGCTGTGCTACTGCTCCGATGCCCTCAACTGGCGGTGGGCTTAATCCATTTGGTTTGGCTGGGCGCATAGCTGGCAGGGGAAGGAGTGTCCGACGGGCCGGGCCAGGTTATCATATCGGCATAGGCTGTACCCTCCGAATTTGCTCCGCGAACGCAGATTGGGCTACTCAACCATGGGGTTGCTATGTGGAACGTGATATTGGGCCTCGCTACAGTGCTTGGCTTCGGACTTGCCGCCTGGCAGGCTATGAGGGCGGAACAACTAAACAAGCGTCAGCGCGATCTGGACTGGCCGCGATTCCGGAATGCAGCATCAGACCTGGCCCGCTCTGTAGATAGATCCGAATTCATGCCAGACTTCATTCTGTCCATCAGTGACCGTGGAGCGATTGTAGGCAATCTAGTGGCGCGTGAGCTGCGCCGACAGATTCCGATCATTACGGTGGGTTATCCCGATCGGGCGGATAATATCTCTATCCCTGGCTTCCTTACACTGTGCGGCACCAAGGTCACCACCTTTCTTCCTGAAGGCCTGAGAGATTTCAAGGACAAGAAAGCCTTGCTCTTGGACGATTTCGTCATGTCTGGGGATGGGCTCCTGCGGGTCAAGAACCAGCTACTAGAATTTGGCTTCGCCGCAGATTGCATCAGAAGTGGCTCCGTGGTCGCCACCAAGATTTCTATTGCAAATAGAAAGGGCCTGACTTCTTTGCCAGGGAAGCGAGGGATTTCGATTTCTTCTTCCCATGGGGTCGCGCCAAATAAGCGGTTAGCGCCCCGCTCTTATAGAGCACTCGCGATGCGAGGGTGGCTACCCGTCTTTGCTGGCGCGCCGCTACCGGCCACACGGTGGCCGCTGGCAGTAATCGTCACCAGCCGCACCGCCGTTACCGAACGCGATCGCCGACAGCGCATGGTGACCGATCACGCCCAGCTCGACAGCCGCTTCCGCGACGTCCCGCGGAAACACTTTGTGCACGGTAGTGCTGATTGAATATTCTCCCGGACGTGAGCAGATCATGATGGGTGAGTCATGAGTGGTGTCCAGCCGGATCGTGTCGCGGCCGAGCGCGTCGAGCTGCGGGTAGTCCCGGCGGGGCTGGCACGGGTCCTGGCCGACCCGGAGGCGGAAGATCCTGATTCGCAGTCCTGGGCGCACGGCTACCCGCTGCCCGGGACCCGGGCGGCCGCGCGGAATCTCGTGCGGCAGGCCGGGGATGGCGGGGATGGCGGAAACGGCCAGTGGGGCATGTTCCAGATCATCTTGCGCGAGACCGCTGAAGTGATCGGCGACATCGGTTTCCACGGGGCGCCGGATGAGGCTGGCACGGTCGAGATCGGCTACAGCATCGTCGAGCAGTACCGCGGGCGCGGCCTGGTGGGTGAGTCGGCGGTGGCCATCTGCGGCCTGGTTTGGTCCCGGCCGGAGGTCACCAGGATCATCGCGCAGACCGAGGAGGGTAACGCGGCGTCCGCGGGCGTTCTGAGGCACGCGGGCTTCCGGGAGGACGGCGTCGCCGATGGCCTGCGGAACTTCTCGCTGGATCGCCCGTAGCAGCCTGATCAGTGGCGGCGGACAGCATTCCTCCGGTAGGTCCCACCTCGCGGAGACGTGCTGAACTGACTGAGTCCGATGGGAGTAGAGAGCGATGGCGCAGCAGTACGGCGAGATCAGTGATCGACTGGCGGAGTTCATCGCGGCCCAGCACGTGTTCTTCGTGGCGACAGCAGCGCGCGAGGGACGCGTGAACATCTCGCCGAAGGGGCTGGACGGCCTTCGTGTCCTCGGGCCCAATCGGGTCGTCTGGCTGAACGGCACCGGCAGCGGCAATGAGACCGCCGCGCATCTCCTGCACGTCAACCGGATGACCTTGATGTTCTGCTCGTTCGAGCGTCAGCCGCTGATCCTGAGGCTGTACGGCACCGCGACGGAGATCCAGCCCGACCAGCCGGAGTGGGACGAGTGCATCGGGCTCTTCCCGCCCATGCCCGGCGCGCGACAGATCTTCGACATGAGAGTCGATCAGGTCCAGACCTCCTGCGGCTACGGAGTGCCCTTCATGGGAAGGTGCGGCCAGTCTCAACGGGAACGGGAACGGGAACGGGAACGGGAACGGGAACGGACTCGTGTTATAACTCAACCGCTTGTCTGGTAGCAGGAACTGGCTGATTTGAGGCGCCGCCGCCCTGGCCAGTCGGCAACACGGCGATTGCTCCTCCTATCACGGCAACCACACTAATGATCGTAACGATGACTGCTTCCATGTAGAACATGATCTCCGCGAACGTATACGCCCAGCTCGCCGTATGCGAGCCGTTGGAGACAGCCTGAAGCCAGAAAAAGCTAGTAAAGAGGCCGATACCACTAACAAGCACCGCGAATGCGACCACGCCTGCAACAAGCCAGACGAGCGCATCACCGCGCCGCGCGGCTCTCCTCGCTGCCATGTGCGTTTTCTCATGGCTCACCAGCCAGTCGCTTAGCTTCCCAAGCCCTCCGCCCGCAGCGAAGAACGACAGGATAGCGACCCCAAATGCGGAAAAAACCCCGAACGCACTACAAAGGGTTGTCATAAGGTCAATTTTTGTTGTCACGCTGCCAAGCCCCCCAAGAGCTGTCCAGGAACAGGTCAGACGGAGAGACCCCCGTATGGGTTCATTGAGATCTCCGGCTGGCTTCTTCACCTGTGAGGGTACATGGGACGTGAATAAGCGGGAAGGGAGGTGACAGAACCCTGGCCTGCTCGCAGCACGCTAGGCAGCCCTCGCGCGTGCGCAGGTGAGAAAAACGGATGCTCTGCGCGCGATGGACGGACCTACTGGACGAAGTGCAAGCGGCGCCGAATCGGCGAAGAGACAGTCCTTGCAGGCCATCACAACCGGTGTTATATATAACGTTAGTTGACCTAACGGTCGTCCGTGTTTGGTGCCGCAAAGGGGAGTTGCGGCACCGCGACAGGTCCTGATGGGGGGACCCGCGCTATCGAACCGGCTTGCAACGCGCGCTAAATCCCAGCGGCAGGAAGCGTAAAGGAATCACCAGGAGGGGGAATCGGGCTATGTCCATGGATAACATCGAACACGTCGTCGTGCTCATGCTGGAGAACCGCTCGTTCGACATGATGCTCGGCTGGCTGTACGAGAAAGACCAGTCGGTCATCAACAACATCCCGCAGGCGGCCGCCAACGACAAGTATCGCGGACTCCAGGGCGTCAATCCCGACGACTTCATCAACATGGCGCTGGATAACGCCCTGACCGCCAGGCCATCCCGGGGCGTCCGGGGCTTCACCGTCCCCGACGTCGACCCCGGCGAGGAGTTCGAGCACGTCCTCACCCAGTTTTACAACCACGCGGCGACGCTTCCCGACAAGCCCGACATGAAGGGCTTGCTTGACGACTTCGTCGGCGTCCTCCAGGCGCGCGGGTACGGCCCAGCGGACGTCATCCGGCTCGCCCAGACCTGCCTGAGCAGCTTCACCCCGGACCAGCTCCCCGTCCTCAACCAGCTCGCCAGGCACTACGCCGTCTGTGACGACTGGTTCGCCTCGGTCCCGTCGCAGACCAACCCCAACCGCGCCTTTCTCATGTCCGGGACCTCCAACGGCATGGTGAACAATGGGGAGCTCGAGACCAACCCTGAGGCCCGGGCCATCGAGGGAATACTCAAGTTCGCCCTCGGCGACGACCGGATAGACGCGCCCACCATATTCAATGCGCTGAGCTCGGGCGGGATCGACTGGGCGGTCTTCTGGCAGACCAGTTACGCCCCGCAGAAGATGCACAAGCTGCTGACCGGCCTGCCCATCCTCATTCCGCTGCTCGCCGTGCTGCCTGTGCCGGGCGCCGCGGAGATTGCCGTCGCCGCAGCCGTGCTGCTGCTCGCACTGCGGCCCTACAGCGCCTACCTGGAGGATCTCACCTCCGGCGAGCTCGGGTCCTGCTACACACGGCGGCTGTTCCCGCAAATCCAGAAGATCGCCGATGCCGATCAGCACTTCCACAAGATCGAGGAATTCCATCGCCGGGCGCGGGCCGGCCAGCTGCCTGCGTTCAGCTATATCGAGCCGTTCTGGTCAATTTCCCATACCACGAACGACAACCCGGTTGCCCAGAAGCTGGTGTCGGTGCTTGGCAATGACTATCACCCGCCGTGCAACGTGCTGGTCGGCGAGCAGTTCGTCGAGGACGTCTACACCAGCCTGATCAGCAATCGGGCCGCCTGGTCCAAGACCCTGCTGCTGATCACCTTCGACGAGTTCGTCGGCACCTTCGACCACCGGACGCAGGAGCTGAGGCAGAACGCGGTCGCGCCTCCGTGGGGACAGAACGGCCAGCCGCCCTTCCGCAGCCCGGCCAACTTCGATTTCAAGCGCCTCGGCGCCCGCGTCCCCACCATCGTGGTCTCGCCCTACGTGCAGAAGAACACCGTCTTCCGGTCGGACCCGGCCCAGACTCCGGTCCCCTATGACCACACCTCGGTCATCGCCACCACGCTGAAATGGCGTGGCCTGAGCGACCAGCTGCCCCAGTTCGGCGCGCGCGCCGCGGCCGCGCCGACCTTCGAGCAGGTGCTCACCCTCGCCCAGCCGCGCACTGACGAGGCGGATCTGCCGTTCCTCGACACCCCGCACGCACCCGGCGATCCCGTCACCTACGGTGCCTCGTCCGTGCTGAAGAACCAGAACGGCGACTACCTCAGCGCCTTCTACCCCGCCATGAAGGCCACCGGCGTCGGCGCGCTCATACCGGATTCCGTCCTGTCGATCTGCGTGGATCTCGACCTCGCCGCCTATTTCCCCACCACAGGCGGCCCGCAGCCCGCCACGCTTTCCTTCGTCACCCAGGCCGCCGACCCGCCCGCCCAGATAAGCAACAACTCGCAGGTCATGGTCATCTCCCGCGAGCCGGGGCTGGGCGCGCTTAACATACTCGGCGCCTGGAACGATTCCCATGACTGCTACTACGCCGACGAATTCTTCGAAGGCGACAACGCGCCGAAGCAGAAATGGATCATCCAGAAACTCGCCAGCACCGACCAGCCGGTGCGCTACGGCGACCAGGTCTACCTGGTCAGCGTGTCCAGCACCGGCCAGCGGCTCACCCGCGACACGCGGTGGTGGTCCAGCTCCGGCTACATCACGACGGGCACGGGCGGAGACTACTGGACGATCGAGCCGGCCCCGGCCCGTGTCTTCGGGCCGCCCCAGCCCTGGAACAACGCCCCGCGCCTGTCCATGGTCACCGCCTGTCAGCAGGGCGGCTCGCGCGGCGCTCAGCTGTGGGGCATCGACACGGACGGCCAGCTGCGCTCGACGTACCAGCAGTCGCCGGGCGGACCGTGGTCGGGCTGGTCCGACCTGGGGAACGGAGCCTCCCCGGCGAACCTGATCTCGATCACCGCCGCCCAGCAGAACGACGGGACGGTGCGGATCTGGGCCGTCGACGCCAGCAACGTCCTGCACTCCAGCGCGCAGATCTCGCCCGGCGGCGACTGGACCGGCTGGTCCGTGTTCAGCATGTTTGGCGGCGGCCAGGCGTCGCCGCCGCTGCGCTTGGTGGCCGCCACCCATCTGTCCGTTCAGTTTGGTGCCCAGCTGTGGGGCGTGGACACCTCCGGTACGCTGCGGTCGGCGATTCAGCCGCTGATCGGCCCGTGGTTTCCCTGGCTGCCACCCGGCAGCCTCATGGCCGGCACCCCGGACAACGCGATCTCGGTCGCCCCCATCCAGCTGAGCAACGGCTCGGAGATGATCTTCATGGTCGACGCCGGCAACGTGCTCTACGCCAACGCACAGACCTCGAGCGGCGACTGGAACCCCTGCGTTACCTGGTCCGGAGCGCCGCCCCTGCGCGCGGTGGCCGCCGTCAAGCAGGGCGGTTCGCGTGGTCCCCAGCTGTGGGGCATAGACACTGCTGGGCAACTGCGGTCGACGTACCAGCAGTCGCCGGGCGGCGATTGGTCCGACTGGTCTGGCGGGTGGAACAACTCTCCAGGTCAGTTGATCTCGGTCTCGGCCGCGCCGCAGAATGACGGGACGGCGCGGATCTGGGTGGTCAACACCGAAGGCAGGGTGTACTCCACCGCCCAGACCTCGCCCGGCGGCGATTGGGGCAGCTGGACGTCGTAGCCTGAGGCAATCAGCAGCAGGGCGAGGGTGGGCTCGGTTCCGGCCTCTTCGATGCATTCGATCTCATCGGCGGTAAGGCCCGCTCGCCCATCCAGAACCTCATGTTCTCCTCGGCACGCGCGAGCATCGCCGCGGTCTCGGGGGCCGCGCCGGCGCCGGGCGGCGGGCCGGCCCCGCGGGTCTCGGTGTACAGCCGTGCTCCCGGAACCGCAAACTGCCCCGCCACCGCACTGCCCACCCCCGCACCCTAACAGCAGCACTCCCGGGCCCCGGGCGGATGAGTGATCCGCAGTTCCGGCAGCGGCAGCTGGACGGCTTGCGCCGGTCCGCACATCGCGTCGGCGCGTCTCTTCATGCGGCGGCCTTAGCTGATTCGGGCTGGCTGTAGGCGGCGGTGAAGCCCTGGCGCCAGCTTGGGTAGCGCAGGGTCCAGCCGAGTTCTTTCTTGGCCTTGTCGTTGGATGCGCCGCGGGCTTCGGTCATCATGGCCAGTCCCTCGCCGGCGGCTATCCGGGCGAGCCAGAAGGGGAGGTGGCGGGGTGGCTTGGCGCCGAGTGCGACCGCGAGCGCTGGCGTCCACTCGCTGGCGCGGGCGGGCTCGTCATCAACGATGTTGTAGATGGCCGGCCCGTCGTGGTCGAGCGCGAGGACGGTCGCGGCGGCTGCGTCGTCGAGGTGGATGAACGACATAACGCCGCCACCGCCGCCGATGACCGGGAGCCGCCGCTTGCGCACGGCCATGACCAGCGCGTCAGGGCCCCCGTAGAAGCCGCCGTAACGCAGCACGATCCCGCCAGCGGCGGTGACGGCCTGGTCGACATGGCTCATCGCGGCGGTGCTCTGGCGGGCCTTCTTTGGCGGGGCGGGGTCGAGCGGGTCGTCCTCGGCCTTGACCGGCCCGCCCTCCCGCGCGTAGCGGTAGGGCGCGAAGCTCTGGGCGATGATCCGGCTCACCCCCGCGTCGCGGGCGGCTGCCAGCACGGTGTCGGTGCCCTCGGTCCGCAGCCGGTTGGTCAGGGCGAAGCTGCGGTCGAGGTTACGGCCGAAGCCCACGCCTGTCAGGGCGGTCGCCTGGTAGATGATCGCGTCGGGACGGGTGGCGGCAACCGCCTCGCGGACCGCCGTGGCGTCCAGGACGTCGAGCACGATCGGCTCGGCGCCGAGCGCGCGCAGCCGCCCGGCCTTGCCGGGCGAGCGGGAGCTGCCTGTCACCTCGTGCCCTCGCTGCCGCAACCGGGGAACGAGTCGGGTGCCGATCGCGCCGCTGGCTCCTATGAGCAGAACTCGCATGACCTATCTCCTTGTCACACTGGCCTTGTCACACTGGCCGCGTCGCGCGGGTCACTGGTCACGACACCCGGCAGTGCGAGGATGTGACCGATGGACGACAATCAATGGCTTGCGGATCGCTTCGAGGAGCAGCGGCCCCGGCTGCGGGCGGTGGCCTACCGCATGCTCGGCTCGCTGGCAGAGGCGGACGATGCCGTTCAGGAAACCTGGCTGCGGCTGAGCCGGGCCGGGACGGACGAGGTGGAGAACCTCCGCGGGTGGCTGACGACCATCACCGCCCGGGTGTGCCTGAACATGCTGCGCTCGCGCCGCGCCCGCCGCGAGGAGTCCCTCACCGCGCATGTGCCCGACCCCGTCATCAGCGCGGACGGAGAGCTGCAGCCGGAGGAGGAAGCCCTGCTGGCCGACTCGGTCGGCCTTGCCCTGCAGGTGGTGCTGGACACCCTGACCCCGGCCGAACGGCTGGCATTCGTGCTCCATGACATGTTTGGGTTGCCGTTCGGGGAGATCGCGCCGCTGGCAGGCCGCACTCCCGCGGCGGCCCGGCAGCTGGCCAGCCGGGCGCGCCGCCGCGTCAAGGGCGCGAACATACCGGTACCGGACCCCGACCTGGGTCGCCAGCGCTCAGTGGTCGAGGCGTTCTTCGCCGCCGCGCGGAAGGGTGATTTCGACGCGCTCGTCGCCGTGCTCGATCCCGGCGTGGTACTCCGGATCGACGCCGGCGCCGCCCGCCCGGCCCAATCCATGGCGCTCCGCGGCGCGGACGCCGTCGCCAGGCAGGCGCTCACCGGGCTCACCCGTGGCCTGCGAGCCGTGCAGCTGCGCCCCGCGCTGGTGAACGGGGCAGCCGGAGTGATTATCAGCATGCGCGGACGGCCAGTCATTGTGATGGGCTTCACGATCGTCAACGGCAAGATCGCCGTGATCGACGCGATCGGCGACCCCGAACGCCTCGCCGCGATCACAGCGGCCATCCCCACCGGCGAGTAACCGCCGAGGTCGAAGCCTTTCTTGATGAGCTGTATGAGTCCGACCCGGTGAGCCGGCGTTCGGTGGTCCTGCTCGTAGCCGGCGACAAGACCGGGCAATGGGATACGTGGCAACTCGGCCCGTGGCGTCGTTGGCGTTCTGTCATCCGGTGCCGTGGCTGGCAGGCGGTTCAGGCCGCCCGCCGGCGAACCACCCAGATGGTCGCGGCGATGAGCAGCACTGACAGCGCGAGCAGCCAGCCGCCCTCGATCCACTGGAAAGGCCAGAATCGGCTGCCCGGCTGATACCTCGTCCAGTACGTGTATCCGTGCTGGGTGAGGTATTGCTCCGCGTTAAGGAGCGTCGGCAGCTTGTACAGGTGGACCTGATCTGGCGGCACTGCGGGCATGAGCCGCTGCATAACCGGATCCATGACCTGGACCATCGTGGACTGGCTGAGCGTCGTGCCGCCCTTGGTCCACCACTGGCTGAGGATCCACGCGGAGCCGGGCAGGTTCAGGCTGGTGGTGACACCGGAGACCCGCAGCTGCTGGAGCGGATGATCTGTAACCTGGTCGACAACGCCGTCCGGCACAACGAGCCCGGCGGCTGGATCAGGCTACGCACCGGCAGCAGCGACGCGGCCGTGTACCTCCAGATCGCCAACAGCGGCCCGTTCATCCCGGACGACGCCGTGCCCTCGCTGTTCGAGCCGTTCCGCCGCATGCAAACCCGGGCCGACGTCCGGGACGGCGTCGGGCTCGGCCTGTCCATCGCCCGGTCGGTCCTCACCGCGCACCGCGCGACCGTCACCGCCCGCCGGCATAGTTTCGATTACGATTAGCTATCAGCACTATTTGCGCCCCGACCGCGAATGGGTGGACGTGGCCTGCCGTAGCCATTCGCTTGCGGTCGCTGGCTCCCCATTAGGCTCCCCGAAATGTCATTAGCTGCGCTAACGTTCGAATTCTCATCGCCTGAGGCCAAACCTGCCGGTCGCCGGAATTCCGGGTAGGGCCTGGAAGACATCTTGTCCAGCGGCAGCTTGGCGCCGCTCTGAGCGCCGATGGTTGCCTGGCGGACACGGTTGTACCATTTTCCGGGCGCTGCGTGCCGACACGCAGCGCTCACAGAACCTTTCCAGCCCCGAGAGGCTCGACCCGAACGGCAATCTTCTCGCCGGGGTCCTGCATTACGTGGCTACCGACCCCCGCGAGCTGTTCGAGCGGGCACGTTCCGTCATCGCCCAGGTCGTCCCCGGCATCGGGACTTTGCAGGTCCGGACCGGCGGGGACAAGATGCGGGGTCGTCTTCGAGAGCGCCGCCGGCAACCTGAACCTGAAGGACCTGGGGTCGAACAGCTTCTGATGACTCTCGTCGACGTATTCGGCCAGGGTGTCCATGAGCTCGCTTCCCGGTAGTTCACTTGCGGCGGATGCACTCGCAGATGCTTAGGTACTCCTGACCGGGCCAGGGCCGCCTCGGACGCAGTCCGACAGCGCCATCATCTTCCGTGGCGGGCCATCAGGGGCGCGACGCCGTTCCCGCGTTTGGGCATCGAGCGGCTAGGGTATCTCGGCGGCAGGTTCAACGTATAACGGCACAAACGAGGAGGGTCACGCGCCAGGATTCTCCTGTCACTTACTGGCGGCGGCGCCCATCCCCGGCTCACCTGCTGTGGTATTGAGTCGACCGCGAGGAGGCGCCAGGTGGAAGCCAAGGCAGCGCAACCATCTGGACGGAGCGTCCTCGAAGAGCTGGACTCGCGTATCCCCACGGGCTTTTACTGGTACCTGGCGGTACTGGCCTGCATCGGCGGATTCCTGTTCGGGTACGACACCTCCAACATCGGGTCGGCCCTGGGCTTTATTCCCTACCATTTGTCCAGCTTCGCAACCGGTTACCTGGTAGCCGGCGCATCGCTCGGCGCCGCAGTGGGCGCTCTGATAGCCGGTCCCCTGACAGACCGGTTCGGACGTAAGTCACTGCTCGTCGGTGACGCTGCGATCTATGCGGTAGGCGCGATCCTGTCAGCGGTCACCATCAATGCCGTCATGCTGCTCGGATCCCGTACGCTCATCGGGCTGGCGATCGGAGCGGACTCCGCGATCGCCACCTCCTACATCGCCGAGTTCGCGCCCCGCAGCCGGCGCGGCCAGCTCAGCATCATCCAGCAGTGGATGATCACCGTGGGCATCCTCGTCTCCTACCTGGTCGCCCTGCTCATCCTCAAAGTCGCGCCGGGTTCGGCGGGCGGCCTGGACTGGCGGCTCATTCTCGGCATCGGGGCGATTCCCGCGCTGGTAGCCGTCGCGCTGCGGGCCCGGATGCCGGAGTCGCCCCGGTGGCTGATGCTCAACGGGCGCTACGCCGACACGGCGAAGGCATTCGGCCTGCTGGGCATGGAAGTGAGTGAAGAGCAAGCCAGGCAGGCCGCAGAGGAGCTCGCCCAGGTGGAGCAGGTACGGCGGCGGAAAACCGCATGGACCGCCGGCGTCAGGCGAGCGCTGATCGTCGTGTGCGTCTTTTTCATCTTCCAGCAGATCTCCGGGATCAACGTCCCGTTCTACTACGGCCCGACGCTACTGGGCAGTTACTTCGGCGGCAAGACGTCGACTGCCGTCAGCACGGCTACGTCCGGCGTTGAGGTGACCGCGATCCTGGGCGCCGTCAACGTGATCGCGACCTACTTCGCCTTCCGCTGGATCGACAAGGTAGGCCGCCGCCCGCTGGCCATCTGGGGCTACGCGGGCATGGCCGTGTTCATCCTGGTCGCGGCCGCCGGAGTGGGATTCCTGACCGGCGTGCCGAAGACCGTGCTGGTGATGGTCGGCTTCTCGTTCTTCATCACCTCCTTCGCGATCGGCGTCGGCGGCACCGGCTGGCTGATCCAGGGCGAGGTCTTCCCCACCGCCGTGCGCGGCCGGGCGGCCGCCATCGGCGCGAGTGTCGACTGGATCGCCAACTTCGCGCTCATCGAGGTGTTCCCCGCCTGGCATAACGCGATCGGGCTGGGCTGGGTGATGGTGTGCTTCGCTGTGATCGCGGTACTGGCCATCGGGTTCGTCTACCGGTGGCTGCCCGAGACGAAGGGGCTGTCGGTGGAGGAAGCCGTCAGCGTCTTCGAGCGGCAGGCCGACGCGAAACAGGCGGCGGCCTAGCGATTCCCGTCAGGGCAGATACAGGGACCCTGTGGGTGCCGGAGATCGTGCCATCCGCACCACAGATCGCCGTCCTGCAACGCCAGGTCAGAACACTCGGCTGACATGGGCCCGGTCGGCCGGGTCCTGGCACCGCGTCCACCTGGCCGGCGTCACGGCCCACCCAGCGCCGCATGGACAATACACCAGGACTCAAACACGCTCACAGACCCGGCGAGCAGACCGACGCTTGAAGTTCCTGATCAGAGAGACCGGGATGCCAAGTACACCGACGCACTCCTCACCGCGACCGGCATTCATATCGTTATAACGCCTGTCCAGGCAAGGCACGCGCCCGAACGCGATCTGCGAGCGCTGGATCGCCAGCGCACGGCGCGAGTGCACCTTATGGGTGCTGGGCGATCCGTCGGACCGGGGGAATGCCGTCCCATGCTGATCTAGCGGGACATCACCCACGGTGAGTACGAGGCGGACGGGACCTGAGACAGTGATCCCACTCCTCCCACGCCTCGAGCCCCCAAACTCGCCCCCGGGCTGACGCCGGGCCGCAGATCATCCCCCGGCCTCACGGCGCCGGACTTCGGTAAGCTCCTCGTTCGCCCGCTGCAGCGCCGACTGCGCCTCCGCCGTCGTGTCGCGGATGGCATTCTTGGCTGCCTTCACCAGAGCCACCTGTGCTTTGAACTCGGCACTCGGGACGTCCTGCCCGGTTGAGGTGTCAGAGGTCGCCCCGATCAGCCAGGACCTCGGTACCTGGTACCTCACCAGGACCGACCTGGAGTTGCTGTAGGCGTCGGCGCGAGCCGTCTGGTCGTCGAATTTCTCCAGCTCCGCCAAGAGCGCCTGGCGTGCGGCCTCGTCCTGAGGACTCCGCAGGTAGCCGCCCGCCAGGCCCTCGATTTCGCGGATGTGGTCCTCAAGCTGGACGTCGACTGCCATGACCTGATCCTGGCTGTGCAGGCCGTTTCGGGTCCTGCGCCAAAATCCCTTGGGGTGACCGGAAGCCATCGTCTTCACACCTCCTCGGCCTTACGGTCAATGTTCGCGCGGAGACGCCGCGAGTGGCAGGGGAACCAGCCCTGACCTGGCGAGGCAAGAGTCCTGAGTTTTGCGGGGCTGCCCAGGCCTTAAGTCCCTCCGTGGCCTAAGAGCGAAGAGCGCCCTGGTTCTGGGAGATTACGGGTTTCCATACCGTGCAATTCCCGGGACTGGAGCGCTCTTCGCCATGCAGCTTAACGGGTGGGAACGTGCCCTGAAAGTCACCGCCGACGGGACCGGCCCGGTCGGCCACGCCGGGGCGGTTCTGCTCCGCAAGGCCGCTGACCAGGCGGGCCCTGACCGCCTGGCTGGGCCGGGGCGCTGCGGAAGGCGGGGAAATCGCCCGTTCTCGACCGGGGGATCGTCCTCACTGTCGGCCCCTCCTTGCGTTCCGGACACTCTCTGGCACCCGCAGGCGCTCTGGCACCCGCAACTGCCTGCGGTAGGACCCGGCGTTATCGGCGGCGCCGGCGGCTGGGCACTGACCAGCCCGTGCCGATGCCCGCCTGGTGGAGGGCGAGGCAGGTGAGCCCGGCAAGCAGCAGGCTGGTGAACGAGAAAACTACGTCGGTGGATGTGCTCGTTGCGTTTAGAAGGAATGCGATGGCGAAAATAATGGCTGCGGCGATGGCGAGCATCCGAGCTTCCTTCCGGGCATTACGTGACAGGAACTCCTGTCCGCGTGCGTTACTAGCTGGGCTTCGGGCACGAGATTTTCGGGTTGACGCCGACGTAGTTCAGCGGGCCGGCAACGATCGTCACCGCGATTGTGCTCGTCTTGGCGCAATTCGTGCTAGAGCTGTTGTAGTAGTGACGCTGACCGGCTGCGATGGCGCCGATGATCAGCCACACGATGATCACTACCGTTCCGATACGCATTACTGCCTCCGGGGCGTTATGTCCGCTGTGATTAACTAAGAGATAACCGTCTGTGATCGTGCGTGTTTCACACTGCGGTGGGCGCGCCAAGCCTCCGGCCAGGCTAGGTATGGTGCCGACATCGAGCCCGCCGTCGAAAACGATGACGGTCGGCTGTTCACGTGGATGGACACGCCAAGTCAGCGTTTCCCCGGCATCACCGGGAAGGTTGCCGCGAACGGACAGGTAATCCGCGCCGCGCCTTCGCCGCAACGACGTCCCGCTCATCGGCCCGCCTCCGGTCACACCAGAATGAGCCACCGGGGTCTGGAGTGGTTTGGGAAAGCGTTCACGAACCCGCCGCGAATGCGCGGATAATCGCACAGCGTACCGGCCGGTGAGGCCTGCGGCAAGGGCAGTCCAGCGGCAACCTGGCCGTTGACAGCGTCCACGCCGAACGCCGTATAAACCACTTCGCGGGCGCGCCGTAGCCGAACACGCGCGTCGCCATCGCTGTCGACGCAGCAATTCGTCATAGAGGCGCATCTGCTGCTTGGCAGGAGGGTGCTGAAGCCAATGGCCTTGCCTTAAGGCATGATGTGAAAGTGTAACCGTCTTGTGGCTCATGATGGTTCTGAGGGTCTGTCGCCGGACGGGTGGCTGCCGGACCGTATCTCGATCGGTGTTCTGACCAGGGCGTTCCCGCCGGAGCTGGTCGATGAGGTCGTCGGGATGACCGGGACGCGGGAGCAGCGGCGCCGGCTGCTGCCGGCCCGGCTGATGGTGTACTTCGTGCTGGCGCTGTGGCTGTTCCGGGGACGGAACTGCGGGTACGGGCAGGTAATGGCCAAGCTGGCCGACGGCCTGTACCTGGGGCGCGGCGCGGACCTGCTGGCCGGGCAGCTGGACCCGGGCGGCTGGGCCGGTGCCAGCGTCGGGCGGCTATGGAAGCAGCCGAACATCTCCTCGCTGTCGCGCGGGCGCGGGAAACTGGGCGCGGACCCGGTGCGGATGCTGTTCGAGCAGGTGGCGTGGCCGACGGGCGCGGACGGGGCGCCGGGCGTGTTCTGCTGCGGGCTGCGCGTGGTCTCGATGGACGGGTCCACGACCGGCGTGCCGGACAGCAAGGAGAATGACGCGTTCTTCGGCCGGCCGTCGAACCACTCCCGGGACGGCGCGCTCCCGCAGGTCAGGTGGGTGGCCGCGGCCGAGTCGGGGACCGGGAGCCTGCTCGGGGCGGCCATGGGCCCGTACCGGGCCGCGGAGCAGTCGCTGGCCCGGGACCTCCTGCACCGCTTCGGCCCGGGGATGGTGGTGCTCGCGGACCGGATGTTCCTGTCGTGGTCCCTGGCCCGGGCTTTCCTCGCCACGGGCGCGCACATCTTGTGGCGCGCCTCGGCGTCCTTCACGCTGAAGCCGGTGAGTGCCCGGCCCGACGGCACCTACCTCGCGGAGCTGAAGCCGCCCCGCAAAAGCGACGGCCCAGTCCTGGCGGTGCGGGTCATCGAGTACACCGTGCACACCGCCGCCGTAGACGGCACCGAGCAGACTTCGGAGGTGTTCGCTCTGGTCACGGACCTTCTCGATGTGGAGGAGTACCCGGCGCTGGAACTGGCGTGCTGCTGCCAGTGAGGAACGCTGGGGCTGCCAGACCGTCATCGGCCATCACAAGACGGACATGGGCGCGGCGACTTCCCCTCCCGCAAGCCCGGCGAGCCCAGCGTCACCTACGTCGTCCGGAAAATCGGGCCAGCCACGCCGAGTCGGCAGGGAGAGCGGACTAAAGCCAATCAGTCACAGTTCGTTCGTTGCGTTTCTGTTATTGCTAGCGCCCGCGTCGAGTAGGAGCAGCGAAAGCGGCTTTGGGCAGCATTCCAACGGCACGTCCTGTGGCCGACCGAGCAACCTGGTCCGGGAAAGCAGCCACGACGCAATTGGGCGACGTTCTAGTTGTGCGCTGGACGCCATCATCGTGCTCGAGGGGTCCGGCCCACAGCTGCCGGGAAGGGGCCTGGGTCGTGGCACGACGAATGCTCGATCTCATTGGCCTGGGCCGGTTTGGGCGGCTCCCGGTGAGGTCTGGTGCGGCCCGGCGGGAAACCATCCATCCGTCCAACGCCGAAGCGGGTTGCGGCGTCTTAGAGGCATGAACACCATGCGCGCCGGCGCCGCGGGCGCCGCCCTCCTGGCCCTGGCCGTCGCGACGGCCTGTGGTACCTCGAGCCGGCCGGCGCACTCCAGCTCCACGCCGGCCTCGGCTGCGGCATCGGCCGCAGCCTCTCCCTCGCCGGCCTCGACGCCCGGCAGCGGCCCGCCGGCTTCGGTCCGCCTCAGCTTCGCGGCCAGCGACGTGAGCTTCGTGTCGGCGCAGCGCGGTTGGGTCCTCGGCTCCGGGCAGCTGCTCACGACCGACGACGGGGCGCTGAGCTGGACGGCGCTTCCAGCACCCCCGGCCGGGGTGACCCACCTGCGCTTCGCCACCTCCTCGGACGGCTACGCGTGGAGCACCGACGGCGCGTTGTGGCTCACCACGGACGCAGCGGCGAGCTGGCAGCCCGGCCAGCTCGGCCAGGTGCTCTCGCTGGAGACCGCGTCCGGCTGGGTCTGGGCCATCGCCGGCCCGCAGCCCTACCCGGACGTCTGGCGCGCCCCGGTCGGCGGCACCGTCTGGACGAACCTCGGCTTCACCCCGGACCGCAGCGCCACCCTGCTCGTACACGGGCTGACCGCCTACGTGGCCGGCCAGGAGGGCGCGGGACCCATTCCGCCCTCGGTCGAGGTGTACACCGGGACCCAGGCCGGCCGGCACCTGGCCGTGCCATGTCCCGCCTCGCTGCCGGTGCCGTCCGCCGAGCTGGGTGCCTCCACCGACGGCAGCCTTGTGCTCATCTGCGACGTCCAGGGCCAGCCGGCCGAGTACGACCTGGCGTACGTCTCCACTGACGGGGGGTCGGGCTGGACGGCCATCACGGCACCGCCGGCCTGGTCAAACGGCGTGACGGCGGTCAGCGGCAAGCGCTTCTCGTGGAACGGCAACGTCCTGGTCTCCTCCGGGGGAGCCTGGACGGTCGCCCTGGCGGGGCCGCCGGGCGGGTTCTCGCTCGTCGGGTTCGAAACCGACCAGCAGGGCGTAGCGCTATCAACCGGCGGCGCCCTGTGGATCACCAGGGACGGGGGGTCCACATGGAACCGGGTGTCGTTCGCCGGGTAACGCCCCTCCCCGCTCTGCACCGGACCTGCCAGCGGGCGGCCGTGATGCCCATCGCGTGAACCACCTGCTCGCCGTGAGGCTACTGACCCGCAGCGGTCGTACCGGGTGCGGCGGCGGCGCACCGTACCGGTCACTTCCGGATGGCGTGACGCGGCGTCTCGGGCTTCACTTCAATGAGCACGATGTGGCCGCGGTTTCCAGGACGATCAGCGTGCCGATCTATCCGGCCTCCGCCGCCTTACTCAGCTGCGTCTCCCGCCGCTCAAGCCGCGGGAGACGTCCGGCATTGCAGAGATGAGTGCTTTCTCACCTTTTTCGGTCGGCATTTCCCCTAAAGACGGGGGCAGTGATCCCCGGCGGTCAGAGGCGGATTCTTGGCTCAGAGCTGGCTCGGTGTTTGCCGTCCGCTTATCGAGGCGGGCCGTATCCGGATCCAGAATGGACGGTCTACAGCGGTGACCCATGGGTGCAGGCCGAGGCGGCTCTTTTCGGCCCGGCATCCCGCCTGGACACCGCACCGCGGAAAGTCCACGTGACTTTGCCGAACGGCTGGCAGAGGTGGACGGCGAGACAATGTCGGCGGCGGCCGGGCCTCGGGAGGGTCGTTGGACCCCTGCGGGGAGGACTGAGGGCCCGGGTACGGCTGCCGAACGCCGCTGCCATGGCCGCCCCCGTGCCCTCGATGCTACATGCAAGGGGTGCGAGGAGATGGATATCAGCTACTACGACGCGTTGTTGCCAGTACGTGAGCCCGGAGCCGACCTGTGGGCCGTGCTAGCCCATATCCGTCTTCCCTACCGGGTGCTCGCGTCGGTCTGTGTGCCCGGAGGCCGGGTTGTGCTCGCCTTCGTTTCTGACAGTGCGCTGCTCAGCCGCATGTTCGCGGCCAACTGGGCTCAGGCCGAAGCCGGCCAGGAGCCGGACGCGACGCTCTATGCGCTGGTGGGGTCGGCCTGCGGCTACGGGCTTGATCGACAGTGGGACGGGGTGCGATGGTGGTCGCGGGACCAGAAGACGATGATGGTCTTCGGATTTGGCTCATACGGGCTGGCCAAGGTGTGTGTGCGGGGCCTTTGCTCGGCCGCGAGCGGGGATGACATCGTCTTCGTGCACGGATGCGCGCTGTCCGTCGGCGCGCGGACTGGCCGACGTGGTGTGCTTATCACGGGAAGTTCCGGTGCGGGGAAGACGACGCTGGTGGCGGGCCTGCTGCGGCATCCTGAGTGTTCAGTGGCGGTGCTGAACGATGACTGGGGTGCCCTTTCGCTCGACAGCGAGGTTCTGGTCAGCACGGGAGAAAGGATGCTTCACATGAAGACGTGCAGCGTACTGGCCCTTTGCCCTGGCTTCTTCGCGACCGCGCCAGCGGGCTCGTACTCGAGCGATCTGTCAGAGCATGACCAGAACGCCCGGATGCTGGTGCCGCCGGAAAGCGTCTACGGAACGGCATGGAGCACCGCGGCGACGGTGGCTGAGCATGTGGCCGTGGTTGTGCGGGAGCCTGCGGACTGGTTGCCGCCGGGCCGGGAAAACGAGACGGTCAGAGCGCTTGAGAGCGAGGGTGACACGTGTCTCATCCACCATCACGAAGCGTTCTTCAACGGATCACTGATCCTGACCACCTGAAAAGGACAAGCTGCGCGAGGAACGGCGCTACATGCAGCTTCTCAATCGCACAACGGTGTCATGGATAAATAATTGCAGATTTGCGGGAACTAGAGCGAGTATCTCGAATGTCCCAGGTCCACCGGGCGTAGCTATCGAGAAGCTCGGTAGCCAATTTATCACTAAGTCGCATATGATGAATTGCATTAGTCTGGTGGTTCATCATGAGAAAGACCATCGCATGATAGAATTCAATAACTGCTGCTTCTTCATGCCCCGACGCTAGTGCCCGTGCTTGGCTGAGCATTGCTTCGGCTCTGCCGGTGTAGATCGGCCAGTATGGATCGTGCGGCCCCACGCGTTGCGCTCCTGCTAGGTCCTCCATCGCCGCCCTGAACGGCCCCTTCCGCAGAGCTGCGGTGTCGGCCTTTATCGACGCGAGCAACCCACTCTGGCCGCCTTCTCCATCGGAAAGGCTAGCAATCAACTGTGAAGCAGCGCTGATGGGAGTTCCGGCGTGAAGCTGGAGAACAAGGTTTCCGATCGAGGCGGCGAGAGGCAGCCACCGGCCGAGTATCTCCTTCCATGCCTTTATGTCATTAGAACCAGTGGCAGATGACATTATTTTCCCGATTTAAGCCGACTTCCGATCTCGCCCCGACAACCTCCGGCACATTCTGCCCGCATAGTCGCGATACCTACAGTATCGCTCCTCACCGGGCAATCAGTCCATGACTGCCCCTCCCTCTCAGGCCGATCAGCGCGGCGCGGTGCGAACTAGTGCTCCATCAACCAACGTTCGCCCCAGCGCGGTGAAGAGAAGGCGCCCGGCGACGGCTGGCCGTCCCCGGACCCGCCCGTGGTCCCGTGAGCCCCGCCCGCACCGTCCTGCCCGCCCGTGCTGGCCTGCTCCCGTTTGCGAGCCGCCACGCTGGACCAGTGCGGTGGTCCCTGCCATATGCCGGCTGTGAACAACCGGCCCGCGCGACGGCTCACGATCGAAGCGGCGGTCACGCTCTGAGGCCCGGAGCACCGCACCCCAGCCGCCACCCCCGCCGCTTCCCCCGCCCCCGCAAACCCGCCGTCACCATTACCGGAAAAGATCGTGGAATATCCGGCTCGCCTGGAGACTTCGGTACCCTACGATTGCCCAGATCATCCGTAAAGGCCAAACCTTCCGCGCAAACCGGACGCCTCCGGCCCGCAGCAGCCCGCAGCGCGCCCGGCCGGACCAGGCACGGCATACACCCGCATCACCACACCCAGCAGCCACCGCACTACCAGCAAAGACCGCGATGGATCCGCGTCCAGCTGCCTATCCAACGGACCCGGCAACAACAACAGACCATCACGGAACGCATCCGATCATGCCGCTGACCGGCAAATGTCACCCGTCTCTGGGAGACTCGGCTGGTGAACATGGCCGACGCCTGGCTGGCCCGGTACCGTGCCCAGCTGGAGGCTTCTGACCTTGGCCAGTGGGCTGACGCGCTGTGCGATGCCGCTCTCCCCAGTATCCGGCTGGTGATAGACGGGCAGATCGACGCTACGGCAGCAGGCGTCTCGCGGCTCGGCGGGTCTCCAGACCTTCCCCCCGATGCACCCTGGCCGGCCGAGGATGACGGCACCCCGCTGAGTTTCATCGCGCAGCTGGATATGCGGCAGATGGCCGCCCATGACGTGCAAGGGATCCTTCCCCGGGCTGGATTGCTGTCATTTTTCTACGCGGCGGCGTCCCAGCGTGCGTGGGGTTTCAATCCGGCAGACCACGGCGCCTGGGCGGTCATCCACATCGCGGACGTCGCGGCGGTAAGGCCACGGGAGGCGCCAGGCGAGGTGCGAGCCGAGGGCCGGTTCTCAGCCGCCAGGCTTTCCCCGGAAGCTGAGCTCACCTTCTTGCCGCGGGAGTCGTTCGCTATCGAAGGCGGTGCAAGACGACATGCAGCTTGAATGCCGGCTCGTCGCCAATGGCCTGTACTGCGGCAACGCCAGCGGATACCGGGATCCGCGGGCTGCGCTGCTAAGGCCCGGCGCGGCTGACTGGCGGCTGCTTTTCCAGGTCGATTCCCAGGACGAAGCCGGGATGATGTGGGGTGACCTCGGCCGGCTCTATTACTGGATCAGGCACGAGGATCTCACCGCACGCAACTGGGACCGCACCTGGCTCATCCTCCAATGCGGCTAGCCTCTGTCGTCATCCCCAACTGCCGATGCGCGGGCGTTGCCACGACGCAGACGGGTCTGGGTGCAGATACCGCGCGAACGTGGCCATCCGCAGCCCGCAGTGAATACGCCCGCCATCACCGGCACGGGGCCGCCGGCCTCAGGCTGGCCTGACCGGGCGGTAGCGGGGCTCCCACATCAGCGTCCTGACCTGGCCGGCGAGGTCGGCGTCCAGCGCGGCAGACGCCACGCCTTCCGCCTCGGCGGCCCTGGCGACCGCGGCGGCCACCGTGACCGACGTTTCCCGCAGGGCGGCTACCTGCGGCAGCAGCGGAGCACCCGGGGCCGAGATGTCCACCAGCTCTGCGACCGCGCGGGCGGCTGCCAGCAGCATCGCGTCGGTCACGCGCCGCGCCCGGGCGGCGATCACGCCGAGGCCCAGGCCAGGGAAGATCAGAGCGTTGTTGGCCTGGCCGATCTCGTAGCGGATGCCGCCGTGGTCCACGGCACCAAACGGGCTCCCGGCGGCGACCAGCGCACGGCCGCCGGTCCAGCTGATGAGGTCGGCCGGTGCCGCCTCGGACAAAACGGTCGGGTTGGACATCGGGAGGATCACCGGCCGCCCGGTGTGGCCCGCCATGTCGCGGACGACCGCCTCGGTGAACGCCCCTGCCCTCGTCGAGGTCCCGATCAGCACCGTGGGGCGCACCCGGAGGACCACCTCAGCCAGGCCGAAGCCGCCCGCCGCGCCGGGCTCCATGTGGTCTCCTGGCACCGCACGCTCTCCTGCAACCGCGTTCTTTCCCAGGCGACCATCGCGGCGCCAGTCCGCTACCTCTGCCGGGTCGCGGGCGTACCGGCGTTGCGGGTCGCTAAGCGCTGTCATGTCCCGCGTCAGCAGACCCTGACGGTCGACCGCCCAGAACCGCCGCCTGGCCTGCGCCTCCGGCACTCCCTCGGCCACCATGGCCGCGGTCAGCTGGTCGGCGATGCCTGCCCCGGCCGTCCCCATTCCGAAGATCACGATCCGGTGGCCGGTCAGCGGCACCCCGGTCGCTCTGGTCGCGGCGAGCACGGCAGCCAGGTTCACCGCGCCCGTGCCCTGGATGTCGTCATTGAAAGTCAGCCGTTCATCCCGGTACCGCTCGAGCAGCCGCCTGGCATTCGCAACCCCGAGATCCTCCCAGTGCAGCAGCGCCAGCGGGAACAGCTTGCCGACCGCACGGACGAACTCGTCGAGGAAGGCGTCGTACTCAGCCGCGGACACCCGGGGATGACGGTTACCGATATAAAGCGGGTCGTCGAGCAAGCTTTGCCGGTCGGTCCCCACGTCCAGCATGACCGGGATCGTGCGGGCAGGATCGATCCCGCCCGCGGCGGTGTAGACGGCGAGCTTGCCCACCGCGATGTGGATGCCGCCGACCCCCCAGTCCCCGATCCCCAAAATGGCGCCGGCGTCGGTCGCCACGATCAGGTCGACCTCGTCCGGCCCGAGACCGGAGGCCAGCAGCGAGGCCTCTATCAATTCCGGGTGGTCGACGGAAAGGTAGATCCCGCGGGGCCGCCGGTACTCACGGCTGTAGTGCTCGATCGCCTGCCCGACCGTCGGTGTGTAGACGATCGGCAGCATCTCACTGAGGTGGCCGGTCAGCAGCCGGTAAAACAGGACCTCGTTGCGGTCGTGCAGCGCGTTCAGGGTGACGTTCCGGGCCAGGTCGTCGGGCTGGTGCTGGTACTGCGCGTAGACGCGCGCGACCTGATCATCCAGGGTGAAGCGGGCGGCGGGGATCAGCCCGGTCAGGCCAAGGTCGCGGCGCTCGCTGTCGCCGAACGCCGTTCCCTTATTGATCCGCGGATCGGCAAGCACCTGCCGGCCGCGCAGCGTAGTCCGCCACGCGCCGTCCTCGTCCCGCCACAACGTCCGCATGCCGTCCCTCCGGTCAGCTACCGTGATCCATGATGACGCCCCGGCCTGCGCCATCGCTACCTGATGCCCGTAACTGGCTGCAGCACTCTGAAATGGTGCCGGGCGGTGCGGTCGGGTCGTACGTCCCCTTTCCGGGGGGCCGCTCCGTCTAGGGGCAAGCGCCACCACGGACTGGCCCGCCCATAGCCGACTCCAATGTTCTGGAACACGGGCAACGCTGCAGCCCCCACGGGGTGATGCACCATCGGATCATCGCTGGTACTGGCAGGGCTGGGCTGCGTACTGCACGCACGGCTGGGTTCGCTGACTTCCAAGTCAGGCCAGCTTCAGAGCCAGTTCCCCTTTTTATCCCTGGCCGGGGCTTTGAGAGTAACTTGCCCCTAAGTCAGCAACAAGGTGACTCGGTTGCTTGTGACAGGCGTCGGCAGGCCCGCCGCCTGTCAATCGGAGGGGGGCTACCGCCGTGAAGCGGATTGCCTGCACGTGGTGCCACTACGAGAACGAGCCAGATCGCGTGAGCTGCGAGACGTGCGGGGCGCCGCTGGATGTGGCGAGCGCGGTGTCGGCGTCGGGGTGGCGCGCGGCGCCCAGGCTGCGGGAGATGACCGAGTTCCGGGTCGGGAACATCACCTGCCAGGTCGCGGGCCAGCTGGTCCCGGTGGCCGAGTTCACCCTCGCCGACGGCGACACCATCTTCTTCGAGCAGCCCACGCTGCTATGGAAGGAGCGGACGGTTGCCCTTGCCGGCCTGCCCGAACTGCGGGGCGCCCGCCGACGTCCGCGAGCTGCACGACGATGAAGGGTGGATCGAGCAGTCGCCGATCCGCGACATGGCCCGTATCCAGGCCGGCCGGTCCCAGTGCCAGATCACCGGCAGCTATGTGCCGGTGGCCGAGATGAATCTCGCCCCGGGCGAGCAGGTCTACTTCTCCCATCACGTGCTGCTGTGGGCCGACCCGGCGATGCAGCTTGCCGCCCGGCCGATGACGAAGGGCTGGGACCGTCGCAAGGCCGGGATGCCGCTAGTGATGATGCAGGCCACGGGCCCGGGACGCATAGCCTTCTCCGACGACGACCCCGGCGAGCTCACCGCCGTGCCGCTGGAGAAGGGCCAGGCCATCGACGTCTCCGAGCACCGTTTTCTCGTGGCGACCGCGACGGTTTCCTACGACTGGTTCGCCTCTGGCATCTGGTGGGCCGGCGGAGGGAATTACTTTTACCCGAGCGGGCGGTACATGGACCGGTTCACCGCGCAACAGCGCGGACTGCTGATCCTGCACGCCTGCGGGAACACCTTCATCCGGAACCTAGGCGACAGCGAGCGGATCTACGTCCTCCCGCGGGCCCTGGTCTACAAGGACCCCGCGGTGTACATGAACATCCACATGGAAGTCCCGGCACCGCCGGAACTCTCGGCACCGCCCCGGCAGCACTGGCCGCTCATCCCGATGATCCGGCTGACCGGACCAGGCCGCGTCGCGATCCAGTCCCAGTACGAATTCGAAAACGAAGCGCACTATGGGTGGGACAAGCTCGGCCCACAGGGAAGCTGGCTGAACTGGAACCCCCGAGCGTGACGGTGCTGACGCTGGGTTCCAGCCACGACGCATCCACTTCAGCGGAGCCACTGGCTCCCCGTTTGGCTCCCCGATGGCAGACCGCCTCTGCGGCACATCTCCCGGACCGCAATTGCCTGCGAGCAGTACGTCAATAGAACGATCCTAATTCCGAATATTAAGATCTACCTGCATAATTTGCGCCCCGACCGCGACTCGAACGCGGGACCTACTGCTTAGGAGGCAGTCGCTCTATCCGCTGAGCTATCGGGGCCTGCCGAGCCTTAGCTTACCTGGGCGGCCCGGAACAATCATGCCGAGCACCGCTGGAGGTGATCGTGACGCGGGACTAGCGGGCGGTGCGCTGGTCCGGGCGGAAGGCGGCGCCGTGACCGGGCACGATCACCGTGGCAAAGGACAGCAGCAGGGGCTCGGCTAGCGTGCAGGGCGGCCGCGTCCGAGCCGAGCGGATCATCGGCGGGGCCGCCCAATGATCATGAATCCGCGCCGCGGGGAACAACGCCGCGTTGACGGTGTGATCGGGGTGATGATGGCTGAACACGACGTCGGTCACGTCCCCGGCCTGCGGACCATGAGCGGCCAGCACGGCGAGCAAAGCCTGCCGGGAGGCCACCATGCCGGGCGCGATGGTGAGATCAGGCACGGGCCGGCCCTAGGGGAAGGGGGAAGGGGAGGGTGATGCCGTCTAGGGCGTGGGCGCACAGGTCGTCTTCGCGGTCGGCGGGGAGGGCGGCGATGATCGTGGCGACGAGGTCGCGCAGGCGCTTGATGTTGGCGGCGAAGACCTCGAAGACCTCGGCCTGGGTGACGCCGCCGCCTGCTTCCAGGCCGGCGTCGAGGTCGGTGACCAGGGCGAGCGGGGCGTAGCATAGGGCCAGCTCGCGGGCCAGGACGGCCTCCGGGTGGCCGGTCATCCCGACCAGCGTCCAGCCCTGGGCGGCGAACCACAGCGACTCGGCCCGGGTGGAGAACCGTTGCCCCTCGATGACGACCAGCGTGCCGGATTCCGCGGGGACCCAGCCGGACTCGCGGGCGGCGGCGATCGCCACCGGGCGGACCGACGGGCAGTACGGATCGGCGAACGGCACGTGACAGGCGCCCTCGTCGAAGTACGTCTGCTCCCGGTTCCTGGTCCGGTCCACGAGCTGATCGGGGATGACCAGCGTGCCCGGCCCGTAGGCGGCAGTGAGCGAGCCGACGGCGGTCGGGGCGAGCACCCGCTGGACGCCGAGCGAACGCAGCGCCCACATGTTGGCGCGGTACGGAATCTTGTGCGGAGGGAACCGGTGGTCACGGCCGTGCCTGGGCAGGAACGCCACCCGCCGGCCGGCCACCTCCCCCACCGCGATCGGGTCGCTTGGCGGCCCGAACGGGGTGTCGAGCTTTACCTCTTCGGCGTCCTGGAGAAACTCGTAAAAGCCCGAACCGCCGACCACGGCGATGCTCGCGACGTCCGCCATGACTTCTCAGGCGACCTTCTCGCCCGAAGATGACGACTTGGCCGGAGCGCTGACGGTCTCACCCGTCTTCTTCGCGGCCGGCTTGCTGTCCGAGCCGTTGCTGGCCGGGGTCCTTTGGTCCGTGTCCTTGGCGGCGGCCGGCGCGGAGGAGCCGGAGTCGCCCGACGGCTTGTCCTTCGTCCCGGCGTCAGCTGACACCGAGACGTTCTTCCTGGAGTCCGTGCGGTAGAAACCCGACCCCTTGAACACGATGCCGACCGGGGAGAACACCTTCCTGAGCCTGCCGCCGCAGACGGAACACTCGGTCAGCGGCGCATCGCTGAACTTCTGCACAGCCTCGACCGGCTCACCGCACTCGGTGCAGGTGTACTGATACGTGGGCACGGACCCTCCTTCACGCAGGCATCCCCGCCTGCGCGGGCACAAACTTGGTGGCTCAGATTAGCACTCTCGACATCCGACTGCTAAGCATACCTAACCGCGCAGAGGGGATCTTGATTCCTCACCCGTGGCGGACGGAAGGGCCGCTAGCCGGGCAGCGCGGTGACGCCGTAGCCGGGCCGCACGACGGCCCGCACGGGGACGTCGTGGGCTTCGGCGGGCAGCCGTTCCACCAGTTCGTCGTCGTACAGCAAGGCAATGAGGGGAACCACCGGCCCAACCCGGGCCAGGGCCCGGTCGAAGCTTCCGCCGCCCCGGCCGAGCCGGTTCCCGGCCCTATCCACCGCCAGCGCCGGCACCAGCACCGCATCGGCCCGGGCCACCGCCGCCACCCCCCGCCGTGCCTCCCCCGGCTCGAGCAACCCGCGCGGCCCAGGCACCATCGAATCCGGTCCCTCATACGAGGCCCAGTCCAGGTCCCCGTCCTCCCGCAGCACCGGAAGCACCACGTAGGTCCCCCGCTTCCACAACCCGTACACCAGCCCCCGCGTCTCCGGCTCCGCCCCCACCGAGTAGTAAACCGCCACCGTCCCCGCCATCGCCAACTCCGGCATAGAAAGCAACGCGTCCCGGATACCCCGCCCCGCCGCCCCCCGCTCCCCAGCAGAAAGCTTCGCCCGCGCTGCCACCACCCCCGAGCGCAACAGTGCCTTCTCGTCCTGCACGTTCACCCCCGAGCCGGATAGCGGTGCGCTGGCTGTGAGACGGCCGGCGTTCGGTCCGCCGGACGACTCACAGCCACCGTACCGGGCGCGCTTTAAAGCAAGAACGCGCACGTCGAACGAGATCACACCCGAGCATTCGCTAGTGTGCAGGCATGGCTGATAACGCCCCCGCCGTCAAGGATGTGACCAAGGCTGTCATTCCCGCTGCCGGTCTGGGCACCAGATTCCTGCCCGCGACCAAGGCGACGCCCAAGGAAATGCTGCCAGTCGTCGACAAGCCCGCGATTCAGTATGTCGTCGAGGAGGCCGTCGCGGCCGGGCTTGACGACGTGCTGATGATCACCGGCCGGAGCAAGCGCTCCATCGAAGACCACTTCGACCGGGCCTACGAACTGGAAGAGGCGCTGGCCGCCAAGGGTGACACCGAGCGGCTCGCCCAGGTACGCGAGTCCAGCGACCTCGCCACCGTGCACTACGTGCGCCAGGGCGACCCGAAGGGACTCGGCCACGCCGTCCTGTGCGCGGCCCAGCACGTCGGCGACGAGCCGTTCGCGGTCCTGCTCGGCGACGACATCATCGACAGCCGCGACCCGCTGCTGACCCGGCTGATCGAGGTGCGCAAGCAATACGGAGGCAGCGTCGTCGCGCTGATGGAGGTCGACCCGGAACAGGTCTCCCAGTACGGCTGCGCCGCCATCTCGCCAACCTCCGACGATGACGTGGTCACGGTCACCGACCTGGTCGAGAAGCCGGTGCCCGGCTCGGCGCCGAGCAACTGGATCCTGATCGGCCGGTACGTGTGCGACCCGGCGGTGTTCGACGTGCTGCGCCAGACTCAGCCCGGCCGAGGCGGCGAGATCCAGCTCACCGACGCGCTCATGACGCTGGCCGGGAAGACCCCGGCCGAAGGTGGCGGCGTCCACGGCGTGCTGTTCCACGGCCGGCGCTACGACACGGGCAACAAGCTCGACTACCTCCGCACCCTGGTCCAGTTCGCCTGCGAACGCTCCGACCTAGCCGAAGAAATCGTCCCCTGGCTGCGCAAATACCTAGACAGCCTGACGTGAGCGGGCCCAGGGGGAAAGACGCAGCACTGACCTCGGTCGAGGCGCACCTGGCTGACATCTTGTCCACTGTCCGGCCGCTCGCCCCGACCGAGCTGAGCCTGGGCGACGTGCTCGGCCTGGTGCTGGCCGAGGACGTGGCGGCGAGCCAGCCGTTGCCGTCCTTCGACAACTCGGCGATGGACGGGTACGCGGTGCGGGTCGCGGACATCGCCGCGGCGAGCGAGGACAAGCCGGTCACGCTCCCGGTGGTGGCCGAGGTCGCGGCGGGTGACACCGGCGCGTACTCGCTGGCGCCCGGCACCAGCATCCGGATCATGACCGGCGCGATGCTGCCGCACGGCACCGAGGCCGTCGTGCCGGTGGAGTGGACCGACGGAGGTTCGGCCCGGGTGCAGATCCGCGGCCAGGCGGACTTCGGCCACTCGATCCGGCTGGCCGGCGGGGACGCCAAGGCGGGCGAGGTGCTCGTCACCGAGGGCACCCGGCTGCGCCCGATGCACATCGCCGTCATCGCGGCGGCCGGCCGCGGCACGGTCAAGGTCCGGCCCCGGCCGCGGGTGGTGGTGCTGTCCACCGGCGACGAGCTCACCGAACCGGGCGCGCCGATCATGCCCGGCCGGATCTGGGACTCCAACAGCTTCATGATCGCCGCGGCGGCCCGCGAGGCCGGCGCCAGCGCCTACCGGCAGGCTATCCTGCCGGACCACCCCGAGGACGTGCTGCCGGCCATCGAGGACCAGCTGATCCGGGCCGACCTGATGATCACCACCGGCGGGGTCAGCATGGGCGGCGAGCACGACGTGGTCAAGGCGGCGCTGCAGCGGCTCGGCACCATCGCGTTCCGCAAGGTCGCGATGCAGCCGGGGATGCCGCAGGGGTTCGGCACGATCGCGCCGACCGCCGCCGCCGAGCCGGAGCCCAAGTCCAGGCGCGGCCTCATCGGCAGGCTCGCGGACCGCGGCGAAGTGACGGAAAGCCCGACCCGCCGGGGCGAAGCCGAACCGGTGCCGATCTTCACCCTGCCCGGCAACCCGGTCAGCGCCTACGTGTCGTTCCAGGTGTTCGCCCGGCCGGCCCTCGGCGCCCTGCAGGCCTACCACAGGCTCCGCCTGGAGCACATCCAGGCGGAGCTGACCGAGCCGCTGCGCTCGCCGCCCGGCCGGCGCTCTTTCCTGCGCGGCGTCCTGGACCGTCCGGCCGGGCGGGTGACCCCGCTCACCGGCCAGGGCTCCCATCAGGTGGCCACGCTGGGCAAGGCCAACGCGCTGATCGTGGTGCCCGAGTGGGTGGTGCAGATGGCCGCGGGCGAGATCGCCAACGTGATGGTCCTGCCGTGATAGGAGGAACGGGACTTGGCGGGTGAGCCGGAGGTCGTTCGGGAAAAATTGACTCACGTGGACGCGGCCGGGCACGCGCGGATGGTGGACGTGTCAGGCAAGGACGTGACGGCGCGGTCGGCCTGCGCGACCGGGCGGGTGCTGCTGTCCGCGCGGGCGGTGGCGGCCCTGAGGGCCGGGGACGTGCCGAAGGGCGACGCGCTCGCAGTAGCGCGGATCGCCGGGATCGCCGGGGCCAAGCGGACGCCCGACCTGATCCCGCTGTGCCATCCGATCGGGCTGCACGGGGTCACCGTCGAGCTGGCCGTGACCGACGAGGGCGTGGACATCACCGCCACCACCCGCACCGCGGACCGCACCGGAGTCGAGATGGAGGCGCTCACCTCGGTGTCCGTGGCCGGCCTGGCGCTGATCGACATGATGAAGGCCATCGACCCGGCCGCGGTGATCACCGACGTGCGGGTCGAGTGGAAAGAAGGCGGGAAAACCGGCCGATGGACCAGACCGTAATCAAGGCGCTCGCGGTCACGGTGTCCAACCGGGCCGCGGCTGGGGTGTATCCGGACAAATCGGGACCCGTGCTGGTCGAGCTGCTCCGCCTGGCGGGCTGTACGACGGTGGACGGGCCTGTGGTCATCAGCGACGGGGACCCGGTCGAGGCGACGCTGCGGGACGCGCTGGCGGCCGGCTACGACGTCGTCGTCACCACCGGCGGGACCGGGCTCACCCCGGCCGACCTGACCCCGGAAACGACCAGGCGGGTGCTCGACCGGGAGATCCCCGGGATCGCCGAGGCGCTGCGCTCGGCCGGGGCCGCAGCCGGGGTGCCGGCCGCGATCTTGTCCCGCGGCCTGGCCGGGGTGGCGGGCCGGACCCTGATCGTCAACCTGCCCGGATCCGCCGGCGGCGTGCGCGACGGCATGGCCGTGCTTGCGCCCGTGCTCGGGCACGCGGTATCGCAGATACATGGGGGCGATCACGCCAGAGCGGATACTGGTGCGAAACCCTTACCTGGTATCGCGTAGCGTCAGCAGCGATACAGGGGAATGATGGGATCGTGGGACGCATGCGCGGCTGGCCGGTCACCCTCACCGAGCCTCATCTGCTCACTGAGCCGGTAACCCTGCGCCCAGTGCGGGTCGGTGACGCCCGTGCCTGGCGCGAGATACGGGTCAGGAACGCGCCATGGCTGCGGCCATGGGAGCCGACCAACCCGGAAACCCCGCTGTACCGGTCCAGCCTCGGGCCGTACGTCGCGATGGTCCGGGCGATGCGACGGGAAGCCAAGCAGGGGCAGGCCATCCCGTGGGTGGTGAGCTACGGCGAGGAGTTCGTCGGGCAGCTGACGGTCGGGTCGATCACCTGGGGTTCGGCGCGGTCGGGGCAAGTCGGGTACTGGATCGACGAGGCCTACGCCGGGCGCGGCATCATCCCCACCACGCTGGCCATGGCCGTCGACCACTGCTTCGGCGTCGTCGGCTTGCACCGGCTGGAAGCCTCCATCCGGCCGGAGAACCACGCGTCCCGGCGGGTGGTGGAAAAGCTCGGCTTCCGCGAGGAGGGCATCCGGGTGCGGCAACTGCACATCAACGGGGCCTGGCGGGACCACGTGTGCTACGCGCTCACCGCCGAGGAAGTCCCGCAGGGCCTGATGCCGAGGTGGCAGAGCATCCTGATGGCGTCCCGGTCCAACGCCGGCTGACACTCCGGGGCGACCTGGCGTTTTCTGGGGTTGCCGGGAGGAATGTTGCGACACACCGGGCCGGGTGCTCGTCTCACGCCGCGCCAGCTATTACTTTGCGTCACGTGAGCACGCTCAAGGGGAGCAGCACGCTCACACCCGAGGACCGGGCCAACCGCCGCCCGGCCACCCGGGCCGCCCGGCGCTCGCCACGCCGAGGGGAGGACTGTTGAGCAGCGCGATACTGTACGTTGCCATCGTCGTCATCTGGGCTGGCGTGCTCATCCCCCGGTGGCTGCGGCGAGACTCCAGCGACAAGGCCGCCGACGACGCCACCACCACCACCACCACCACGGCGCAGGACACCCCGGCGGCGGAGGAAACTCCGGCCGCCGGGGAACGGCCAGGTCCGGCCGAAGCCCGGCCTGGGGCCTGGGACGTTCGGCCGCATGAGGACGGCCGCGACGAGGGTGTCCGGCGCTCCGCCGGCGACCAGGAGCGCGCCCGGGTGCTGTCCGCGCGCAGGCGCCTGCTCATACTGCTGCTGGTGCTGGCCGTCGCATCCTGCGCGCTCGCGGACACCCGGCTGGCGGCCTGGTGGGTGATGGCACCGCCGGCCGCGATGCTACTCGGGTACCTGGCCTTGCTCAGGGAGGCGGCCAAAGCCGACGCCGAACGGCGGGACCTGGCCCGCCCGACGGCACCGGCACTCGCGGCTCATCCGTCGGCGCCCGCCTTTTCTGCTCCCGCTCCGCCCGCCCGGCCCGCTCCGCCCGCCCGGGCCGCCCCGCCCGCTCCGGACGCGGAGATCATCGACATCTCGGCGTCCGTGGATCGGGACGGCGAGGAACTGTACGACCAGTACGCGGACGCCAAGCTGCGCGCGGTCGGTGACTTAGCCAGTTCGGTGACCGGCCCCGCGCCGGCGACCTGATCGAGCAGCCGTTTCGTCGTCGGCGTACCTGGTGATCACGTAATAGCCGATCGACGGGGCGAAGAAGACGGGCGTCCCGTCCAGGGGCGGCGCCGACATGGCCGCGTAGGGATCGGCGAGGAACTCCGGCGACAGAGGGTCGAACGAGTCGTCGACCGGGCAGGCCTGGCTGGGGGCGGTGCTGGTCATCGCGGGCCTCCTGCTGACCAGTGCCGGGCGGCCCGGGGCCGACCGCATCCATGCCCATCATGCCGGCCTCCGGGGCCGGCTGTCACCACCACAGGCTGGGTGGCGTCGGTGACCCCGGTGGCTGGCGACGGGACGAGGATGCGCGGACAGGGCGCATCGTTTGCTAGGCTGACTCAGGTTCTCGGGGCTGTAGCGCAGTCCGGTAGCGCACCTCGTTCGCATCGAGGGGGTCAGGGGTTCGAATCCCCTCAGCTCCACCCGAGTTTTTGCAGGTCAGCGGCACTATTTGAGTTTTTACGGCTCGGCTGGGGAGCCAGCTACAGATCACCCCGGTTTGCATGCCTAAGCGGATTGGCGCCGAGATTCCCGCTGCCGCGCCTAACTGCGGATCTCGCGCGACCGCCGCGGCCAGCGATCGTCACGCTTCGCGGCTCGCGGTCCCTTGCCTGCGGCGCGCGAACGGCATTTACTGGCTACTAGCTAGAGCGGCCACCTTGGGGAGGTGCGATGCGACGCATCGTAACGGCCATGGCGATCTTCCTCGCCGTAGGGGCCTTTCCCGGGTGTGCCGGGGCAGCGGTTACGGCCGCGCCGTCACCTATCAAGGGGGCCTGGAGTCCTGCCGTGGCCGTGCCCGGGCTGTCGGCCCTAAGTCCCGAGGACGTTGAAGTAGTCACATCCATCTCCTGCACGGGGCCTGGCGATTGCACGGCCGGCGGGGCCTACCAGTCGACCAGTGATACCGGCCCGAGTCCCGATCAGGCGTACGTCGTGTCCGAGGTCAACGGCACGTGGGGCAACGCGGAAGCGGTCCCAGGGACGGTGGCGCTCAACACCGGCGTCGGCGCGGCGACCACGGCGATCTCCTGCTCATCGCCGGGGAACTGCGTGGCGGCCGGTTACTACACGTACCAGTACGCCAAGACCGCGCTGGGAGTCGCAGGATTCGTCGCGAACCAGGTCAACGGCACGTGGGAGAAGGCGCGGCCGGTGCCTGCCCTCACCCGCGACGCCCACTTCGCCAAGGTGACCACGGTGTCGTGTGCCCCGGCCACGACTGCGGCTGCCCGTAAAGCCAGGTTGAACTGCGTCGCGGCCGGCGTCTCCCAGCGCCCGCTGAATACCAGTGCCGGGTTCGTCCTGGCGGAGGTACGCGGCAGGTGGGGGACCACGCAGCCAGTGCCCGGACTTGCGATAACACCCCCGGGGAGCGCGGTAACCTCGGTGTCCTGCCCGTTCCCTGGCACCTGCGGCATCGGCGGCTACTACACCGGCAAGTCCCGCCACTCCCAGGCATTCGTCGCGAACGAGGTTAACGGGACCTGGCGCAAGGCGCAGCAGGTGCCCGGCACCGCGACGCTGAACGCTAGCGGCGATGCTGGCGTCACCTCCCTGTCCTGCCCGGTCGTCGGTGCCTGCGTGGCGGCGGGGGTCTACAAGCCCAAGGGAGGCCCTGACCAGATCTTCGTGGTCAACGAGAGCGCCGGCCAGTGGAAGCGAGCGATCCAGCTACCCGGTTCCGGGAAACTCATCATCCGCAACGGCAGCACCGTAGGCGAGGTATCTTGCGCCTCGGCCACCACCTGTGAGGTCGGCGGCACGCTGCAGACCGGAGCGTCCAGCACCCGGGGGTTCCTCGCGGGCCAGACCAGCGGCCGGTGGGGCAAGCTGTACGTGGTACCCGACGGGATAGGGTCCACGATCACCGCGCTCTCCTGCCCGGCCCCTGGCTACTGCGCCGCCGGCGGCCAGCGGATCAACCCGCCGTCCCCGGCGTCCTTCCCGGCTAGCACGATCGCTATCGACGAGGAAGCCGGGCGCTGGAGCAAGGCGGCCTCGCTGCACGATGGCTACATCGGCGCGTCGGACACCGAGTCCGTCTACGCCGTCTCCTGCGCAGCACCGAGCAGCTGCGGCGCGGGCGGCAACCTGGGTGGCGGCCGGGGCCGGCCGTACGCAATCGTCGCCAACGAGACGCCGGTGAAGTAAGGCCGGGTGCCCCGGCGCGTTCACACGCCGAACGCGCCGCTGGGGTGCCAAAACTGTGGCGTAACCTACGGCCACTCAGTCGAGACAGAACTCGTTGCCCTCGATGTCCTGCATCACGAGGCACGACTCGTTGTCGTCATCGGCAAGCAGTAGCCGCACGCGTACCGCGCCGAGCGCGACCAGTCGTGCGCATTCGGCCTCAAGTGCGGCCAGGCGCTCTTCACCTACGAGCCCGGTGCCGGCCCGCACGTCAAGATGCAGCCGGTTCTTGACGACCTTGCCTTCGGGAACGCGCTGGAAGAACAGTCGCGGGCCCGCACCTGAGGGATCAATGCATGCGAACGCTGAACCCTGATGCTCAGGCGGCAGCGCGCGATCGAAATCGTCCCAGGTAGCAAACCCCTCCGGTGGCGGCGGTACGACGTACCCCAGCACCTCGCACCAGAAACGAGCGACCCGCTCAGGTTCTGCGCAGTCGAAGGTGACCTGGATCTGCTTGACCGACGTCATCGGTCCACCATAGAGGCGCGACCAAGCCATCGCCAGACGCGGATCCCATGGCTGTCCCGGCCACGGAACCCGGATCCACCACGATCTTTTGCCCGGGCCGCCGCACCACGGGCCCGGAAGGTGCTGCCCCGTCACACCGGGACCACGGGTCCCGGCGGGCTGGCCGGGGCCGACGTCCGGCATCGGCCATCGCACCGGGCGATGGCAGCTGCATTATCCGGGCTGGTAGTGGTCATCCCTGACAAAAAGGCTCATCCGCTGGCCTTGCGCCATTCGCCTGGGTGATGGGCCGTGACGGCGGCGCCGCCCGCCACGATGGCGAGCAGGCTGGTGGCCAGGGCGAGCGGCGCGATCGTGCCGGCGTTGAGCACTAGTTCCGCGCCGGTGACGCCGCCGGCCAGCATGGTGGCCACCACGAGAACCCGGCGGATCAGCGTGACGTGACCGCGGTGGCCGGACCGCGGGTCCTGGCCGATGCCGGTCAGCGTCATGGTGAGCACTGTCGTGGTGAGGTCAGGCACGGCGAGCTTGCGGGCGGCCGCGTTCTGGATGCCCATCGCGACGGCGAGGAGGGCGGCGAGCGCGTCGATGATGCCGGTGCCGAACGTGGCCCTGCCCGTCGCCAGGTGCAGCGTCCCGTGGGTGGCCGCCGCACCCCGGAATGCTGCGGCGACGATCAGGGCGGCCGCCAGCAGGGCGAGCTCGCTGACGGCGGCGGTCCGCAGGTGCAGGGCGCGGTCATGGCCGACCTTCGCGGTCATCCGGCCGCCAAGGGACGCGCCGCCCAGGAAACCGGCCAGCGCGAACAAGGACGCGCCGAGGGAAAACCCCGGGGCTCCGGTGATCGCGAAGCCGGCGAAGACCACGTTCCCTGTCATGTTCGCGACGAAGACCCGGCCGAGCGCCAGAATCGACACCGCGTCCACGATGCCGGTGACGAACGTGAGAGTCAGCAGCAGCTCGGGCAGCGGCCCCCAGCCGCCGCCCGCCGGCGCGTCCCAGAGCCGCCGCGGCAGCAGCCGGCCAAGCGGTGACCCGGAACCCGGCGGTGCGGCGTCCTGACTCGCGGGCGGTCCGATGTTCATCGTTCCTCCAGTCCCTGTGACCGCCGGCCGGGATGATGATGGCCCCGGCCTGCAGCATAAGTCTGGCGTACGGGAGTCGATCGGTCTAACACACATAAAGGCTTATAATGATCGCTTCTTCTTATCGGTAACGGCGCGGAGGAGCAAGTCCACGAACTCCCGCGCCGGCACCGAGAGGCGCGACGGCTCGAAGACGACCGTGACCGGATGCACCGCCAGCGGGTCGGTGAGGCCGAGCACCACATAGCGCTGGCCGGCCTCGGCCAGCCGCGCAGCCGACGTCACGGCCAGCGTGCGGGGCACGATCGTGACGCCGAGCCCGAGCGCGGCGAACACCAGCAGGTCCGAGGCCTGGGCCAGCTCGAACGGCGATGGCACCTCAAGGCCGGCCCGGCGCACCGCCGCGTCGACGTGCCTGCGGATGCCAGTGCCCGCGGTGAACTGGATCAGCCGCCCCTGGCCGAGCAGGTCCGCGACCGAGACGGGACCGGCGAGCCCGTCCGCCAGCTTCTCGGACACGACGCCGACCAGCGGGTCCACCGCCAGCTGGCGGCTTTGCAGGCTGTCGGGCAGCTCATCCGGGCCGATTCCGACGACTGCGAGGTCAAGCGGGCCCCGGCGGACGCCCTCGACCATCTCGGCCGTCGTCTGGCTGACGATGCGCAGCTCGATCCCGGGATGACGCTGGGAGAACTCCGCGACCGCCCCGACCACGTCGACGCCGCTCGCGCTGGTCTGGATCAGCCCGATGGTCAGCCGCCCCTTCTCAAGACCCAGGTAGGAGCGCATCTCGGCCCGCGCCCACGCTTCGTCGGCGACGAGCCGCCTAGCGTGCGGCAGCAGTAGCTCACCGGCGGGGGTGAGATTGGCACCGCGCTTGCCGCGGGTGAAAAGCAGCGCGCCGAGCTCGTGCTCAAGGCGGCTGATCTGCTGGCTGAGCGCGGACTGCGCCACGAAGCTCGCCTCGGCGGCCTTCGTGAAGTTCCGCAGCTCGGCGACCGCGATGAAGTAGCGCAGATGACGAATCTCCACACCGCCAGGTTACGCGCAGAACGATCGGTCATACAGATCGTGGCGGCCTGGCTTAGCGGGCGCCGGCCGGGGCGGCTGATCGTTCCCGGCCCGGCTGCAGCACGGCCGGGCCGAGCCACCGGCCGGCCTGCAGCGCGAGTTCCACGTCGTGGCGGTTCCCGGCGGCGGGCCGTCCCAGGCTCTCCTCGGCCTTGCGGATCCGGTACTGCACCGTGTTCTTGTGCAGCACCATCTGCTCCGCGGTCGCCTTGTAGCTCCCCCCGGATCGCAGGAAGGCCAGCAGCGTGTCACGCAGCCGGGCGTGATACTCATCGTCGGTGGCCAGACCCCCCAGCGTGGCCAGCACCCAGGCCCGCAGCAAGTCCGCCGAGCCGAGCATCATCGCCACCGGAGCGACCTCGCTGAACGTCACCACCCGCGGCGCGGGCGAACCTCCGGCGAGGGCGACCGCCTGGGCGGCGATGGCCTGCCGGTGGGTCAGCCGGAACCCGGTGACGCCCTTGACCGCGTCGCCGAAGGCGAAATGGATGTCGCCGTCCGTGCTGACCCCGGCGGCGTCGAACGTGTCCCGGATGCCCAGCGGCAGCCAGGCCCACGCGCTTGATTCGTCCCGGGGCAGGAACACCGGGTCGCCGGAGCAGGTCGTCTTCGCCGCGACGTGGCTGATCGCGTGCTCCAGCCGGGTGATGTTGTCGACGGCGGCCGTCGCGTCGCCCGCCCAGCACACCAGCCCCACGTGGTACTGGCGCAGCCGGTAACCCAAGGTGGCCTCCGTCGCGGTCACGTCGACCCGCTCCCCCGACAGCAGCTCCCGGATCCGGGCGGCTCGCGCGGCGCTGCGGTTCCGCAGCCAGTGCTCTCGCTCGCGCGTGTAGGCCGCGACGATCTCCTCGGAGGTCTGGTCGACGTACCCGGCCACGATCCTGGACATGCCCATGGTGGCGGCGGTGATCATCTGGGCGTCAGCTGCCTGCCGGGCCAGCTCGGAGAAGAGCCAGTCGGAGAAGCACGCGTGCCCGAGCCGGTAGGCACGCAGCAGCGCGGTCAGCGGCGTGCCGTGCTGTGCCTGCCGGCGAGCGTATTCCAGCGCCGCGGCCGGGGCTCGCACGGCGCTCAGGTCGATCTGGTGCTGCAGGATCTGCAGGCAGGTGCCGATATTGCTGTGGACACTCGAGGAGAGCAAGGCGAGTACCGACTTGTCGTCGCGCAGCTCAGGGATGTCCCGCAGCACCACCTCATAGACGTCCTCGGACACCACGGCGGCCCGGCGGCTCACCGCCGCCGCGACGTCGGCCACCAGCTCGGCGACCGCGGGACCATCGATGTCCACGTGCGGATTGTTACACATTCCGGCGAGCATGCCGAGATGCAGGTCAGGGCGGGCCGCCAGCCGCTCGCCCGGCGGGCCCTGGCCGGCGCCGGGCCGAGCGAGCAGCAGCAGCCTCACGGCGAGGTCAGGTCGGCCGGGATGACGATATCCCGCTTGACGATCTTGCCGGTCGCCCCCTTGGGCAGCGCGCCGACGATCCACACGTGCCGCGGGTACTTGTACGCCGCGACCTGGCCCTTGACGTAGTCGCGCAGCTCCTCGGCGGTGGCGGCGGTACCCGGCTTGAGGGCTACCGCGGCCCCGACCTCCTCGCCCAGGGACGGGTGCGGCAGGCCGATCACGGCGGCCTCGGCGACCGCGGGATGCTCGTAGAGCACCTCCTCGATCTCCCGCGGGTAGACGTTGTAGCCGCCGCGGATGATCAGGTCCTTCTTCCTGTCCACGATGGAGAAGTAGCCGTCGGAGTCGACCCGGGCCAGGTCACCGGTGTGGAACCAGCCGTCGCGGATCGCCTCGGCGGTGGCCTCGGGGCGCTGCCAGTAACCCTTCATCACGTTCGGCCCGCGGATCACGATCTCGCCCACCTCACCCTGCGGGACCTCATGGTCTTCGCTGTCCACGACGCGCATCCGCACGTCCCTGATCGGCGTGCCGATCGAGCCGGGCTTGCGCTCCCGGCCCGGGTGGTTGAACGAGGCGACCGGCGAGGTCTCCGACAGGCCGTATCCCTCAAGCAACGGGACACCGAACGCCTCCTCGAACCCGCGCAGCACCTCGACCGGCAGCGCCGCGCCGCCGGAGATGCACATCCGCAGCGCGGAGATGTCGTAGTCCGCGCGGTCGGGGGCGTGCAGCAGCGCCACGTACATGGTCGGCACGCCTTCGAAGACGGTGACCCGGTGGCCGGCCACGATCCGCAGGGCGTGCCCGGCGTCGAACCGCGGCAGCAGGGTCAGGCACGCCCCGGCCGCCACCGCGACGTTGAGCGCGACCGTCTGCCCGAACACGTGGAACAGCGGCAGCCCGCCGAAGATGACATCGTCCGGGCCCGCGCGGACGATGTCGGCCCGCGACACCTCGGTGTTGCTGATCAGGTTGCCGTGGGTGAGCTCGGCGCCCTTCGGGTGGCCGGTCGTGCCCGAGGTGTAGAGGATCACCGCGGTGTCCTCGTCGGCGGTCTCCGCGACCTGGTAGTCCGGGGTGGCGGCAGCCAGCAGCTCAGGGAAGCTGGCCCCGTCCACGACGATGGTTTCCGCCTCGGCCTGCGTCGCGCCTGCGCGGGCCTGATCGGCGACCGCATGCCAGGCGAACATCAGCCCGGCCCCGGAGTCGCCCAGGTAATAGGCGACCTCCCGCGCCTTGAGCAGGGGGTTCATCGGGACGACCACGCCGCCGGCCCGGAGCACGCCGTAGTACACCACGGGGACCTCGGCCACGTTGGGCATCATGATGCCGACCCGGTCGCCAGGCTTGAGGCCGCGCTCGTGCAGCAGCCCGGCCACCCGGGCGCTCGCCTCGTCCAGGGCCCGGTAGGTCATCGCCGCGTTGTCCACTCGCACGGCCACCCGGGCGGCGTGGGTGCGGGTGGTGTCCGTCAGGTTCCTGGCCAAGTTCGTCACGGTGTTCATTGTCCGGCGCGCGGCCCTGGCGGTCGTCGGTCCCCGGTATCAAGGCTGTCCCCCGGCGTTGGTACGACGGCACAACCGTTGGGCTGACGCGGAAGTGATACCACGGTCCGTTCGGACCAAAAAGGCTTTCAATTACTCCGAACGGACCGTGGTGCTACCGCCAGGACCTGGCTGGGGGCGCCCGCTACGTGAAGGCGCCGAGGCCGGTGATGGCGCGGCCGACGATGAGGGTCTGCATGGTTTCGGTGCCCTCGAAGGTGTGGATCGCCTCCAGGTCGACCATGTGCCGCATGACCTGGTAGTCGAGCAGGATGCCGTTGCCGCCCAGCATGTCGCGGGCCTCGGCGGCGATCGCGCGGGCCTTGCGGGTGTTGTGCATCTTGGCCAGCCCGGCCACCGTGGGGGTCAGCCGGCCGGCCTCGGCCAGGCGGCCGATCTGCAGGCAGTACAGCTGCATCGCGGTCAGGTCCGCCAGCATCGACACCAGCCGCTGCTGGATGATCTGGAAGCTGGCCAGCGGCTCGCCGAACTGGCGCCGTTCCTGCGCGTAGCGCAAGGCGGCGTCGTAGGCGGCGGTGGCGTGGCCAAGCGCCGCCCAGGCGCAGGTGCTCCGGGTGGTGGCCAGGACCCGGCTGGTGTCCTTGAACGAGCGTGCCCCGGGCAGCTGGTTCCGGGCCGGCACCCGCACGTTCTCCAGCGTGATCTCGGCCTGCCACACCGAGCGCAGCGACACCTTGCCCTCGATCACCCTGGCCTGGTAGCCCGGCGTTCCCTTCTCCACCACGAACCCGTTGACCTGGCCGTCTTCGGTGTTGCGGGCCCAGACGACGACCAGGTCGGCCACGCTGCCCAGGCCGATCCACCGCTTGCGGCCATTCAGCACCCAGTCCTCGCCGTCTCGTCTGGCCGAGGTTTCCAGCGCGACCGAGTCCGAGCCGTGCTCCGGTTCGGTCAGCGCGAAGGCCCCCAGCTTGGTCATCTGGGCCATGTCGGGCAGCCAGCGCGCCTTCTGCTCCTCCGAGCCGCACATCGCGATCGACAGCATGGCCAGGCCCGCGTGCACGCCGAGGAACACGCCGAGGCTGCCGTCGCCGCGGTGCAGTTCCATCGTGACCAGCCCGCACGCCATCGGGCTCATCCCGGCACACCCGTAACCCTTGATGTCCTCGCCGACGATGCCGAGCTCGGGCAGCCGCTTGACCAGCGGCCAGCAGATCTCGGCCCGTTCCCAGTACGGGCCGACGACCGGCACGACCTCCTCGTCGACGAACCGCCGGACGGCGATGAAGTGCTCCCACTGCTCCTCGGTGAACTGCTCCCGGACGGAGAAGAAGTCCGTCCCGAGGGCTTCCCCGAGGTGCGCGCTCGTCACCTGCGTCATGGCTGGTTTCCCTCCGGGATGAGGCCGGTATCCAGGAACGCCTCCACCACGGCGGCCAGGCGTCCGGGGTCTGCGGCCAGCTCAAGGTGGCCGCCGTGGTAGATGTGCAGCCGGCTGCGCCGTATCAGCCAGTGCATGATCCGCGCGTTGACCACCGGGATGATCGGGTCGTCGTCGCCGGCCAGGATCAGGGTGGGCGGCCGCAGCTTCGGCAGCCACGGCAGGCTGGTCCAGCCGAGCATGGCGACCAGCTGGTAGACGAAGCCCCGGGCCGCGTTAAGCCGGGTCGTGGCGTGCAGCAGGTCGCGAGCCACGACCGGGTCTTCCCGGGCGCTGCCCCCGTACAGCTCGCCGGCCAGCCGGGCCGCGTATCCCGGATCCCGGTGCCGCCGCGGCATGAGCATGCGCAGCAGGACCCACGGACGGCCGGGAACCATCAGCGCGCCGGGGCTGGTCGCCACAAGCACCAGGCGGCGCACCCGGTCCGGCCGTCTCAGCGCGAACTGCTGCGCGAGCCCGCCGCCCCAGGAGATGCCAAGCACGTCGGCGCGGGCATAGCCGAGCTGGTCGAGCAGGCCGGTCAGCAGCGACGGCAGCGTGGCCAGGTGGTAGGGGACGACCGGGGCCGGGGAGCCGCCGATGCCCGGCAGGTCGAACCGGATGACCGGCCGCCGCGGATCGAGCGCGTCGACGAACGGCTGGAACAGCTCCAGGCTCGCGCCGATGCCGTTGCACAGCAGCAGCGGCGGCCAGTCCGCAGTCCCGTCCCGCACCGAAACCCGGATGGTACGGCCGCCGACCGCCAGAACCCTCATCCGCTCGGACGGCTGCGGCGGTCCGAGCGGGCCGGCCCGCCGTAGCCGGCCCAGGACCCGGCCCAGGGCGGAACCCGCGCGGTCTTTTCCGGCCGGCCCGGGACTGGGCGCCTCAACGGTCATAGACGTAGCTTCCCGGCGCGGCGCCGATCGGCGCCAGCCCGCCGCCGCCCAGGTCCGCGGGCGCGGCCTGCTCGTCCCCGCAGCGCTCGGCCAGCCAGCTCGCGTAGTCCGGCCACCAGGACCCGTGGCACGTCTCCGCATGTCGCAGCCACTCCCTGGGGTCCTCCGGGCAATCCTTGGCCAGCTGGTACCTGGCCTTGTCGTTACCTGCAGGGTTGACCATGGCGGCCACGTGCCCGCTGGTGGACAGCACAAACCGCTGGCGGCCGGACAGCAGCTGGGTGGACCGGTAGCAGCTCTGCCACGGGCAGATGTGATCGGTGATCCCGGCGACGATGTAGCTGTCTGAGTCCACCGCGGCCAGGTCCACCGGTGAGCCGAGCATGGTCGCGCCGCCGGGCTTGACCAGCGTGTTGGCCGCGCCCAGCTGGAGGAAGTCCCGGTGCAGGCCCGCGGTCATCCGGGTGGTGTCCGCGTTCCAGAACAGGATGTCGAACGGCGGTGGCTTCCGGCCGAGCAGGTAGTTGTTGACCCAGTAGTTCCAGATCAGGTCGTTCGGCCGCAGCCAGGCGAACGCCTCGGCCAGCGACCGGCCGTCCAGGTAGCCGCGGGCCCGGGACGCGGCCGCGGCCAGCCGCGCGGTCCGCTCGTCGATGACCGCGCTGGCCAGGCCCGCCGCCGCCTGGTCCAGCACGGTGACCATGAGGGTGAGCGCGGCGATCCGGTGCTGCTGGCCCGTATCCGCCAGGTGCGCGGCCACCATCGCCGCGAGGATGCCGCCTGAGCAGGTCCCGGCGAGCACGGTCTGCTGGCTCCCCGTGATCCGCTCCGTCGCGTCCATGGCGTCAAGGACGGCCTGACCGTAGGTGTCGAGATCCCAGCTGGCCTGCCGGGCGTCCGGGTTGCGCCAGGAAATCATGAACACCTGCAGGCCCTGGCCGACCAGGTACTCCACCATGCTCCGGCCGGGGGCCAGGTCCAGCACGTAGAACTTGTTGATCACCGGCGGGACGATCAGCAGCGGCACCGGCCGGACCGCGGCCGTGACCGGGCGGTACTGGATCAGCTCGAACACCGGGGTCCGCAGCACCACCGAGCCGGGCGTGACGGCCAGGTCCATCCCGACTTCGAACGCATCAGGCTCGACCATGGACGGCACCCGGGGCGGCACCGCCATGTCGGCGACGAAGTGTTGCAGCCCTTTGATGGCGCTGCCGCCGCCGGTGTCGAGGGCGGCCTTGACCGCCGCCGGGTTCAGCACCGGGTTGTTGCTCGGGGCCAGCGCGTCGATCAGGTTGGTCAGCACGAACCCGACCCGTTCTGAGTCTTTCTCGTCCAGGCCGGCCTCGGCCAGCACGCCTTCCGCGCTCTGCGCGGCGGCCAGGTAAGCCTGCACCGTGCGGCGCAGCAACGGGTTGCCGGTCCAGGCCGGGTCGGCGAACCGGCGGTCCCGCCGGGACGGCTGCAGCTGGGAGCGGCCCACCGCGATGCGGGCCAGCTCGCCGGCCAGCCGTCCCCCTCGCCCGGCCACCAGCCGCGGCCTGGCCGCCAGCGCCGCGGCCAGGCGCAGGCCGGAGCCGCCCGGGTTCAGCCGCCGCAGTATGCCGGTGGCCGCAGCGGTGAGCAGCAGGTCAAGCGGCGCCGCCGCGGCATCGTCCGCGGCGGACCTCGTCGAATCGGTGTCAGCGCTCATTACCAACCGAGAGTATGCCGCGGGGGCACGTTCTTCCATTGGTCGCTTGTCACGAACCCGCGGCCGGACGTGGGTCTGCGGGCACAGCCCTCCGCTATGACCGCGCTCGTAGCCATGGCAGGCCGTTACCGTTACGGTAGTCCCATTGTGACTACCTGAGGAGGCGGCTATGCTGCGACGACTCGGGCTGCTCCGGCGAGCTGACCATCTCAGCGAGGTGCCGTGACCATCCTGGATGAAAAGGCCTGGCGGGGCCGGGTGTACTCCGGTGGCTGGGTGAGCGCGGCCGGCGGGGACGCGGCCGTCACCGAGCCGGCCACCGGCGCCGAGCTCGGCCGGACCGGGATCGCCGCTCCAGCCGACATGTCCCGGGCCGTACGGCTCGCCGCGGCCGCGCAGCCGTCGTGGGCGGGCCGGCCGCATACCGAGCGTGCGGCGGTGCTGCGCCGGGCCGCAGACATCTGGCTCGGCCATGCGGCCGAGATCGAGCAGTGGAGCATCCGCGAAGGCGGCAAGGTGGCCGCGGCGGCCCAGTTCGAGACGCACGTCGCGACCGGGGAGATATACGAAGCGGCCACGCTGCCGTCCCGGCCCTACGGGGAGCTGATCCCCAGCGAGCAGCCGCGGCTCAGCTTCGCCGAGCGGGTACCGGCCGGAGTCGTCGGCGTGATAGCGCCGTTCAACTTTCCGCAGATCCTGGCCATCCGCTCGGTAGCGCCGGCGCTCGCGCTCGGGAACGCGGTGGTCCTGAAGCCGGATCCGCGCACCGCTGTCTGCGGTGGCGTGGTGCTGGCCCGGGTCTTCGAGGAGGCAGGCCTGCCCGCGGACCTGCTGCACGTGCTGCCGGGCGGCCCGCAGGCCGGGGAGGCGCTGATCACCGAGCCCCTGGTGCGGATCGTCTCGTTCACCGGATCGACCGCCGCCGGGCGGCGCGTCGGCGAGCTGGCGGCTCGCCATCTCAAGCGGGTCCACCTGGAACTGGGCGGCAACTCCGCGCTGATCATCCTGGATGACGCCGACCTGGACCGGGCGGCCGCAGCGGGCGCCTTCGGATCGTTCCTGCACCAGGGCCAGATCTGCATGACGACCGGGCGGCACCTCGTGCACGAGGCCGTCTACGACGACTACGTGGCCGCCCTGGCCGACAAGGCGGCCGGCCTTCCGGTGGGCGACCCGGCCGGCGGGCAGGTCGCGCTCGGCCCGGTCATCGACGCATCGCAGCGGGACAAGATCCACGCCCTGGTCACCGGCAGCACCGCGGCGGGCGCGCGGCTCGCTGCAGGCGGCACCTACCAGGACCTGTTCTACCAGCCCACGGTGCTGGCCGAGGTCACGCCGGACATGCCGGCCTACGCCAGCGAGGTCTTCGGTCCGGTCGCCCCCGTGCTGAAGTTCGGCACCGTGGACGAGGCCGCCGCGCTGGCGGCCGACAGCGAGTACGGGCTGTCGCTCGGCATCTTGACCAGGGACGTGATGCGCGGACTCGACCTGGCCCGCCGCATCCCGACCGGCATCGTGCACATCAACGAGCAGACCGTCGATGACGAGCCGAACGTTCCCTTCGGCGGCATCTTGGCCTCTGGCACCGGGGCGCGCTTCGGCGGGACCGCGAACCTGGACGCCTTCACGGAAACCCGCTGGGTAACCGTCCGCGGCGACATCGCCCCGTACCCCTTCTGACCCCGCACCGCTCGCGGCAGCCTGGCCGCTACGCTCGGCTCATGAGCACGCGGCCGGTACTGGCGCTGCCGCAGTGGACGGTGCTGGCCCTGCTGAGCCAGCAGCCCGCGCACGGCTTCGGGCGCTATTTGCCCAAAAATGGCCACGATCATGAAACAGGCCGTGTCGCCTAGCTGAGGTCCGGGGAGTTCCGGGCGAGGCGGAGGCCAGCCGCCAGGAGCAGCGCGGCGGCGCCGATGAGCACCGGCTCGACGGTGAACGCGGCGTGCAGGCCGACATGGTCGGCGAGCGCGCCGAGCAGGTAGGGGGCGGCGATCACGAGGATGCCGCCGAGCAACTGGGTGCGGGCGTTGGCGGTGTCGCCGTTGCCGGGCGCGGCGGCCAGGGTGAGCGCCAGCGACAGCGGGTAGAGGTTGGCCAGGCCGGCCCCGCACACCGTCAGCCCGGCGATGGCGAGGGCAGGCTGGCCGGCCAGCCAGAACATGCCGAAACCGGCGGTGGTGACGGCCAGGGACACGCACAGCAGCGGCACGGTCCGCCCGGCGCGGCGGATGAGATACGCGCCGCCGATCCGGCTGAGGAGAATGCCGAGGTAGAAGCCGCTCATCGCGGTGGCGGCCGCGGCGGTGCGCAGTCCGGTGGAGGTGAGCACCTCGGTGCCGAAATAGATCGGGCAGAACTCGATGGCGATGCCCACGGCGACCATGGCGGCCAGCAGCCAGCAGGCCCGGGACAGCCCGGCCTGGTCCCCCGCTGCCCCCGCGGCCGGCCGCGGGGGCAGCGGCTGGTGCCGGTAACGCAGGTAGAGACCGGCCAGCAGGAGCACGGGCAGCGCCAGGGCCGCGCGCCAGCCGAGCGGGGTGGCCTGGAACAGGCCGAGCAGCAAAGGGGCGAGCACCGCGCACCCGGCCGCGCCCACGTTGGCTTCGACGAGGGCCTGATCGCGGCGCTCGCCGTGCCGGTCGGACAGGATCGCCTGGATGCAGGTGAGCAGGACCGTCCCGGCGAAGCCGGTGATCGCGGCCCCGGTCAGGGTGAGGGCGACGGTGCGGGTCGCGGTGAACAGGGCGATCCCGGCGGTGGCGCCGGCCGCCGAGGACCACAGCAGGGGGGCGCGCGGCAGGCGGCGCGCGGCCGGGGCGAAGCTCACCCCGGCCAGGGCCGCCCCGGCCGACCAGATGGCCGAGTACACCCCGAGCAGGGTGTAGGAGAAGTGCAGCTCGGACCGGAGCAGGGCCAGCGCGGGCCCGTACGCGTACAGCCAGTACGCGTAGCCGGCCAGCGCGCCGTAGCACAGCAGCGTCGGCGCGTCCCGGAACACCTCGGCGTCAGCGTCGCGTGGCGGCGCCGCGCGACGGGCAGGCGTGACACGGAGGGTTTTGTATCGATACACAACAGGCATTGTAGATCGATACACAGCTACCGTGGAGGGGTGACTCAAGACCGGGTGAGAGCGGCCAGGCGACAGGGTCGCCCGACGCTGCGCGAGGTAGCCGACGCGGCCGGGGTTTCCCAGATGACCGCCTCCTACGTGTACTCACAGCCGGATCGGGTGGCGCCCGCTACCGCGGCGAAGGTCCGGGCGGCGGCGCAGAAGCTCGACTATCCAGGCCCGCATCCCGGCGCCCGGTCGCTGCGCCGGGGCCGGGCCGGCAGCCTCGGCGTTGTCCTGGGCGAGCGCCTGACCTACGCCTTCGACGACCCGCAGGCGGCCCGGTTCCTGGCCGGGGTGGCGGAGGTCTGCGCGGACGAGGAGACCGGCCTCACCCTGGTCCCGACCACCGGAGCCGGCAGCGACGTGCAGCGGGTCGCCGAGGCGGTGGTGGACGGGTTCATCGTGTGGACCACCAGCGACGACGACCCGGTGCTTGACGCGGTCGCGGCCCGCAGGCTGCCCGCGGTCGTGCAGGCGGGCCCGGGCCGTCCCGGGCTGCCCGTGGTCGGCATCGACGACCGGGCCGCCGCCGCGACGATCGGCCGGCTGGCCTTCGCCGGCGCTACCCGGCCGGCGGTGCTCAGCTTCCCGGCCAACCGCGGCCGCGTCCGGGCGCTGGTCACCGGGCCGCCGGACTCCTCCGTTACCTACGCGGTGACCAGGCACCGGTGGCAAGGCCTGCTCGACGCCTGGCGCGACGTCGGCGGTACCCCGAACGACCTGCGGATCGCCGTGTGCCAGGCCAACGCGACCGGGCTCGGTGAAGCTTTCGCCGGCGAATTGTTTTCCGGCGCCGATCCGCCGGACGCGATCGCCGCGATGAGCGACGAGCTGGCCCTCGGTGCGCTCCGGGCCGCGGCCCGGGCCGCCCTGGCCGTGCCCGGTGCCGTGGCGGTCACCGGCTGGGACGACACTGACGCCGCGGGCCCTGCGGGACTGACCACGGTGCGGCAGTCGCTGCGTGACCAGGGGCGCCGCTGCGCCCGCATTGCCCTCGGCCATCGTGTGCCTGACGGGCAGGAGCCGCCCGGCTGGGAGGTCGTCGAGCGCACAAGCACCCGCTGATGTAGTGCCCCGCCCCAGGCACAGGTGCAGCCGCATCGACAGGTCTAATCAGTCAAGAGAGCTCAGGATGTCATGGGCTCACTACCGCCGTATCGGGCGCGAGGGCCTGCCGTGGGCTGGTGAAGGCCTGGCGGCAGTGGCGCAGGAGCTCGCGCAAGGCGGCGCTGTCTGTCGCGGTCCAGATCAGGGCCAGCACCGCGGGTGTCTGGATGTCATCGATGACCAAGGTCTTCAGCTGGGTGTCGTAGCTGGCGGCCATGGACTCGGAGAGGATGGCGATGCCGAGCCCGCGGATGGCGAGATCGGCGACCGCACCGGGCGCGCTGGCTTGCAGCGCAATGTCCGGCCGTATGCCCTGGGCTGCGCAGGCCTGGTCGAGCACGGTCCGGATCCCTGTTCCTGCGGGCATGCACACGATCGGGTACGCGGTGATGTCCGCCAGGGCGACCCGCGGTCGTCCGGCCAGGGGGTGGCCGGGCGGCAGGGCCGCTACGAGCCGTTCGCTGATGATCGGCAGCGCGCCCAGCCCTGGCGGCGGGGCGCCGGAGGCTCCGATGAGGGCCAGGTCCGCCTCGCCGGTGCGGACGCGTTCGGTGAGCAGGTCGGAGCTGTCCTCGATCAGGGTGATCTCGACGCCGGGGTGGGCGCGGTGGAACGCGGCGAGGGCATTGAACAGCGGGGTGACGGTGCACGCGGTGACCATGCCGACCATGAGCCGGCCGCGGATCAGCCCGGTCACGGCGTCCACGGCCTGCCGGACGGCGCCGGCGGATGCGAGTACGGCGCGGGCATGCGGCAGCGCCGCCGCTCCCGCAGCGGTCAGTGTGGCCGTGCGGCCTGACCGGTCGATCAGGGCTGCGCCGAGATCGTGCTCGAGCTGCCGGATCTGGGCACTGACCCCCGACTGGCTGATATGCACGCGCTGCGCCGCGCGGGTGAAGTTCGCTTCCTCAGCTACCGCGATGAAGTACTCCAACTGCCTCATTTCCATATCCACAGATTCTAGCTTCCAGCAGAACCATCTGTTGGACTTATGACCCGGAGCCGACCAGGATGGGCAATGTCCCAGCTCACCAGATGGAGGACCTTGTGCCGGACAACGACAGAGCCCTGAAGCCGGAAGACCTCACCCGCTTGTTCGTCGAGCGCGCCAACGAGGGTGATGCGGCCGGCCTCGCCGCTCTCTACGAGGAAAACGCCGTCATGGCCTACCCGCCGGGCAGCCAGACGGCCGGCCGCGACGCCATCCGCGCGCTGTGGGAAAAAATCCTGGCGAACGCGCCGCACTTCGAGCCTGAGCCGCCGCTGCCGACCCTGATCAGCGGCGACATCGCACTCACCGCTACCCCGCCCAAAGACGGCGCGGGCGCCCGGGCCCAGGTAGCCCGCAGGCAACCCGACGGCACCTGGCTGCGACTGCTCGACCAGCCCGAGTTCATCTCGCCCGCGGACCTGCCCGGCTCTTAGGAGCCTTGGAGGTGAGCCCGGTAGAGCTCGTGGAGCGCTGCCCAGTGCCGGGAGTCGGCTTGGGCGTCGTACGTCGGGTTATCGGATACCGCGAATCCGTGGCGGGCCGGGTAGAACTCGATGGCGTGGTCGACTCCGGCGTCAGTGAGCGCGCGGGCCAGCAGCCCGGCCTGGTCCGCGGTGAACGAGTCGTCGTCCTCCGCGCCGGCCACATAGACGGTGGCGGTGACGCGGTCGGCCGAAAGGTGCGGGCTGGACGGGTCGCCGGCGACAGCCAGCCTGCCGCCGTGGAACGACGCCGCCGCGGCGATCGTGCGGCCGAGCCCGCCCGCGGCGATCAGCGACATGCGCCCGCCCAGGCAGTAGCCGGTGGTGCCGATCGCGGATCCCGTCACTTCCGGTCGCGCCAGCAGGAACCCCGAGTAGGCGCCAGCATCGGCGATGATCCGGTCATTGGTGAGCGCGCTCATCAGGCTGCCCAGCCGGGCCCGCTCCTGGGTGTCGGTGAACAACGTGGCCACGTCGAACGGTGCCCACTGGCCGGCGCGGTAGTAGATGTCCGGGATGAGCGCGACGTAACCCATGCCCGCCAGCCGGTCGCCCATCTGCCGGATCGTCTCCCGCGCTCCGCCCGCGTCAGGAAAAACCAGCACGCCCGGCCACGGGCCATCCCCGTCGGGAAGGTGCAGCGTCCCGTGGCTGTGGCCATCGGGTGCGGGAATCTGAACATCCAGGCGTCGCATTGGCTGCCTCCTCCAGGCGGGTAGAAGCTGACCGCCAGAACGTATCACCGCGCGGCGCCCGGCCCGGCCTGGCCGACTGCGCTGCGGTGGCTGAGCAGGTCGCCGGGCTGGCAGTCGAGCGCCTGGCAGAGCCGGGTCAGGGTGCTGAACCGGATCGCCCGGGCGTGGCCGTTCTTCAGGATGGACAAGTTGACCACGCTGACGCCGACCCGCTCGGATAGCTCGGTCAGGGTCATCCCCCGCTCGGCGAGGAGCTTGTCGAGGTGGATGACAATGGCGTGGTCATCGGGGACGGCGGGCGGCACTACACCGTCCCCTCGAGGTCGACGCGCATGCCGGCGCCGATCCGCATCACCCAGGCGAAGGTGATCAGGCCCAGGCCGATCCAGGCGACCGGCCAGTCCACCGACCAGGCCACGGCCCACTGGCCCCAGTCGATGGTCCAGGTAACAAGATGGCTCAGCAGATTCAGCCGGGCGAACGCTTCGGTCACCGTGGCCACCAGGCCGCCGGCCAGCAGCCACCAGCCGAGGATCAGCAGCAGCCGGGCGGCCTGAGTGGTGTAGACGCCGTCGCGGGCGGCGGTGCGGGCCAGTTGCTGCGCAAGGTAAAGCGCGCCGAGGCGGAGCAGGTCAATGGGCAGCAAGGTGATGGTGAAGGCCAGGGACTGCCAGCCGGTGGGATGGACGGCGCACACGTTCGCGGTGTTCAACGTGGCGCGAACGCCTGGGGACACGGCGGAGAGGCTGAGGCTGCTGCCGGTGTGCGGCAGCAATGCCTGCGCGGCGGTCAGGCAGATGCCCGCGGGCGAGGAGCTGGGGCCGCCGACGTGGGCGCCGAACAAAGGTCCCTGGCCGAGCAGGGCAAGTATCACCCGGACCGCGGTGGCCACGATGGCGAGCCGGAATACCCAGGTGACGACGGTGGCGAGCGGGTCTAGCCGGTTGCGCGGAGTGAGAGTAGCTGCGGACATCGCTGGACCTCGTTTATCGAATATCGTTATTATCGAGGATCGTAAGTAACGAAAATCGTTATGTCAAGAGCGCGGCACGATCCGAGCACCGCCACGTCATGACGCTTCTCCGGCCCGCGGCGAGCCGATAACATAGCGAGGTCAAGCGGACTCGTCGAGCCGGCCTTCAGCACGGGGCGAACGGCGAAACGGAGGGCGTCGCATGAACGGCCTTAGGCACGGACGCCGGCGGCTGCCGGATGCTTGACGCACCGCTGGAGCCGCAGGCCGGGGCGCCGCTCGAGCCGCCAGCTGACCGCAGGACCGCACTGCGCTCCCTCGCCCGCTTGGCGGTCCATCTCGGTCTCCTGGTCTCGGCCGTGGCCGCGGCCGCGAGCAAGCTACGCGCCGAAGCGCTGGCGGACTTTCTGGCCGGCTGGGAGGCCGAGCACGGCACGCTGACGGCACAGGAGATCGCCCGGGCCGAACGGGACCTGGGCATAGCCGCGGCGGACAGCGCCGCGTGAGTGCCCTGGTTCTCGACGCTGGGGCGCTGGTGGCGATCGACCGGGACGACCGTGCGATGATCGCCAGGCTCCGGGTGGCCCAGCAGCGCGGGGTGGAACTGCGTACCAATGCGATGGTGGTCGCTCAGGTCTGGCGTGACCGGCAGGGCCGCCAGGCCAGCCTGGCACGGCTGCTCCGCGCAGTCGATGTCCGCGCTATCAATCACCAGGATGGCCGCCAGGCCGGCGTCCTGCTCGGCCTAGCCGGGACTGCAGATCCCGTTGATGCCTCCATCGTCCTGCTCGCCGAGCCCGGGGACCGGATCTTGACCGGCGATCCTGATGATCTAACCCGGCTTACCACCGCCGCCGCGAACCGCGCCATCGTCATCACGTGCTGACCTGCCGCTGCCCGGGCCGTGCGGCCGGTATCGCGCTCCGTAAGGTCCGGTAGGAGTCTCGCCGGTGCCGGATGGAGTGGATCTCCACCGTGTGCTTGTCCTCGTTGATGCGGTAGATGATCCGGTAGGTCCCCGGCCCGGGCGCTTGCGGAGCGCCGGTCACGACGTTCCGCGCCGTCGCCGCTCCAGCTCGGCGCGGAGCATTACCAGAGGGCAAGGTGTCCCGATACGCTCGTGCTGAACAAGACCGCGAGTTCGAAGGGATGCCATCGTGAGCGAGTTCAAGGTCGTCAACCCGGCCACGAACCAGACCGAGCGGGAGTTCGCCGCGGCCACCGACGCGGAGATCGAGCAGGTGCTCGAGCGTTCCGCTCGCGCCTACAAGTCCTGGCGGACCACGGCGAAGGACGAGCGGACCAAGGTGCTGCGCCGGGTGGCCGAGCTGTACAAGGAGCGGATCGACGACCTGGCCGCGCTGATCACCCGGGAGATGGGCAAGCCCACCCGGGAGGCCAAGGGCGAGATCTTGCTGGTGGTGAGCATCTACCGGTACTACGCCGAGCAGGGGCCCGCGCTGCTCGAGGACACTCCGCTCAGCCCGCGGGCCGGGGGAACAGCGCTGGTCCGCAAGGAGCCGGTCGGCCCGCTGCTCGGCATCATGCCGTGGAATTTCCCCTACTACCAGGTGGCCAGGTTCGCCGCCCCCAACCTGATGGCCGGTAACACGATCATCTTGAAGCACGCGCCGCAGTGCCCGTCCTCGGCCCTGGCCATGGAGCAGATCTTCCGCGACGCGGGCCTGGCCCAGGACGCCTACGTCAATGTATTCGCCACCAACAGCCAGATCGCGGACATGATCGCTGACCCGCGGGTGGTCGGCGTGTCGGTAACCGGCAGCGAGCGGGCGGGTGCCGCCGTCGCCGAGGTGGCGGGCCGTAACCTCAAGAAGGTCGTCCTCGAACTCGGCGGCTCTGACCCGTTCATCGTGCTGGACAGCGGCGACGTCACAAAGACCGTGAAGGCCGCGGTGGCCGGGCGGATGGGCAACGCCGGCCAGGCCTGCAACGCCGCCAAGCGGATCATCGTGGTGGCAGATCTCTACGACGAGTTCGTCGATCGGTTCAGCGCCACCATGGCCGCCCTGCGCCCGGGCGATCCCGCCGACCCCGCCTCGGACCTCGGTCCGCTGTCCTCCGAAGAGGCGGCCAACCGCCTGATGGGCCAGATCAACGAGGCCGTGGACAAGGGCGCCACGCTACGTACCGGCGGCCGGCGGGTCGACCGGCCTGGTGCCTTCGTCGAGCCTACGGTCCTGACCGACGTCACCCCGGAGATGCGGGCCTATCACGAGGAGCTGTTCGGGCCCGCGGCGGTCATCTACCGGGTGGCCGGCGCCGCAGAGGCGGTGGAGCTGGCCAACTCCTCCACGTTCGGGCTGGGTGGCGTCGTCTACAGCGCGGACCCGGTCCGGGCCGCCGAAGTCGCGGACCTGCTCGACACGGGCATGGTGTGGATCAACAGCCCGCAAGGTTCGATGGCGGACCTGCCGTTCGGCGGCACCAAGCGCTCTGGCGTCGGCCGGGAGCTTGGCCCGTACGGCATCGACGAGTTCGTGAACAAGAAGCTGATCTACACACCGCCGCAGCGCTGAGATGGATCCGAAGTGACGGGGCTGCCGGAGTCGTGGCAGGCCGCCGAGAGCAGTGATGGATGACCTCCTCGCTGAAGGGGCCGCGGCCGCCGGACCGGAGTGACCTGTCGGCCAGGCCAGCCGAGGGCTTCGACGCGTGGCTGGACCGGGTGCGCCGCGTCGCGGTGATCGATCCGGAGCTGGCCGATGCCGAACGGCTCCGGATGGCCGTCGAGCATCAGCAGCGTCGCGAGGCGGCCAGGCGGTGCGCGCGGCGGGCGGCGGGCGCGTCGCGCTGGCTGCTCGGCTTCCTGGCCGCGCTCGGCGTGTCCGTGTTGCTGCTCCTGCTGACCGGACTGACCGGATGGATCGCCGTGGCGTGCGCGATCGGAGCCGCCGCCAGCGGAGCGGCTTACACGCTCGCCAGGCAGCAGGAGCGGTCCGCTGTTACCTGGGACGCGCCGGGACCGGCGCCGAGCCTGCGCCAGGCGGTGCTGCTCACCGAGCTGGACGAGAGCTGCCTGGAGATGCTGGCGCGCGAGCAGCGGGTCATCGCCGAGGTGATCTCCTCTGACATCTACCGCGGACGCCAGGAGGCCCGGCAGGCGGACGAGGCGACGCTCCGGTCGAACGAGTGGCGGGCGGCCGTCAACCTGCGCGACCTGACCCTCCGGCGGGCGCAGCACGACGCGATCCCCGTGCCAGGCAGCGATACCGCCAAAGTGCTCGGCGAGCACCAGCGGCAGCTGACCGCGGCGCAGGATGCGGCCGCGGCCCATGCCCGGGCGATCGAGTCGCTGGCGGCGCGGGTCAAGCGCGCGGAGCTCGAACGCAACGACTCAGAAACCGCGATCAAAGCGGCCCGGCTGGACGGCGGCTACCAGGACCTGGAGGCCGGCATCGCGGCCGTCGAGCTGGCCATCGAGGACATCGAGGACCTGGCCGACAAGATCGCCCCGGCCGATGAGGCCGAACCGGGCTGAGGAGAAGGATCCCGCCATGCCCGACGATCCGATCGCCGACCTGGGCAAAAAGCTCGACACGCTCGACAAGCGCCTCGGCCAGGTGGACAAGAAGCTGGGCGGGCTGGAGAAATCCGCTCAGCTAGCCGCCACGGCGCAGCAGGAACTCCAACGTCAGCTGGACGCGCTTGGCCAGCAGGTAACGACCTACCGGACGGTCCAGCTGGCGCGGACAGCTCTGCTTGACGCCCGCGCCGAACATGATCGTCAGTTCGGTCATCACCAGCTGGTCCGGCGCAGCGTCACCGGGATGCTGCGGGCGATGGCCACGGGGACGGTCAGGCCCGCCGCCCTGCTGCGGGCCGCCGAGCAGCTGATGATCGATGCCGCTGGCTACTGGCTGTCACCCGCCCAGCTCGCCCTGGCCGCCTGGGTCGACGACAGCCAGGAAAGCGCCGAGCGCGCCGTGCTCGAAGCGGTGCGCCGTGATCCAGGCCGGAGCACGCTGTTCTTCAGCCTGGTGCTGGCCCGTTTCGGCCGGCCGGACGCCGCCGCCCGGTGGATCACCGAATACGCGCGCGCCCAAGACCCCCACACACTGACCGGTGAATTCACCGCCGTGTTGGATGCGGGGGCACGAGGTGCGCTCGGCGGCCCGGCCCGCGAGCGTCTCCTCGACGCGTGCCGTGGCTGGCGGGACCAGATCGGGCCGCCGGGCGACCGGGAAGCAGAGCAGGTGGCAAGCTGGACGGGGTTTATCCGTGGCCAGCGGCCGCCGCTGACGGACACGTTCCACCCGCTGGGGACGGTGAGCCGTGACTGGGCGGCCACCCTCGGCAGGCTTGCGGCCGCGACGGCCTTCGGTCACACCGAGCAGTGGCTCAAAGGCCGGCTCGGCGGCACGAGCGAGGGCGAGCAGACACTCCGAGCCGCTGTCGACGATCTTCTTCGCAACCTGGTGGCCGCGCCTGACCAGGCGGAAGGCGCGCTGCTCGACGCAGCCAGACGGTGGCAGGCCATCATCGACAGCGACAGCGACAGCGACAGCAACGGCAACGGCAACGGCAACGGCAACGGCAACGGCCAGCCGGCCACGCTTGCCCGCGGCGAACCGGGCCGCACTGATTTCCTTACCCTCGCTACCGCGATCGCGACGGGCACGTACTCCAGCGAGCTCTCTGCGCAGGCGGCGCGATTTTGCCTCCTGCTGTCCAGGGCTACGGTCGAGCGGGCCGTCACCGAGCTCAGCCAGCAGGTGCGGAGCACCTGTCCGGCATCCATCGAGGTCGATATCGAAGGCTGGCACCACGCCGTGGAACCCGGCGATGACCCGGACGTACTGGTGGAGGAGTTTGTGGGCTGGGCGGCCAGGGCGATGACCGAAGACAAGGACAAGGCCACCCGCAAGCGGCTGAGTCTAGGCAGGCCTTCGGCCAGGCTCGAGCATATTGAGAGCGACTGGGAGGCCCGCAAGCGGCAAGGGCAGGAGACGGTTTACCGGGCTACCGCGCAGGTCAACAATTTCTTCCGGGACTGGCAGCACGGGATCGCGGCCGCCGCACGGTGCGTCGAGGAGCTCCGAGCCCAGCCGACCGGAGAGTGGAGCGATCCGCAGCAGCCCCGCACGCTCGCCGGGCCGGCCAGGCCGGTTATGCCACTGCCCGGCTGGGATCCTCGCCCCCCAGGGTGAGATCGCGGCGGGGACCTCCGGGGCACGCCCTGGGTTCTTACCGTCGTGGCCCGAAAGGAAAATAATTTCCGCTGGAGAAACGGCTACGAAAAGGGCATGTGGCTTGCGGGACGTTCCCGCGGAAACCACCCGTGGACGCCATGACAAGCTGGCGTCATGGATGCTTCCCTGTCGGAACATGTGCCGGCGCCAGGAACGGAGAAGCCGCGCCGCTATCGCCCGAAGCTGCGGTACGAGCTGATCGGCTGCGGGCTGCACGGCCACGAGCTGCTCGGCACCGACGCGGCCGAGCTACGTCTCGAGGATGCGCTGTTCGCCCGTGATTCGGGCGGCCTGCGCTGGTACCGGTGCCTGCGCTGCGACTCGTGGCTGCCGCTGACGCCGCCCGAGCGGCCAGGTAGGAAGTACCCGCCGTCGCGGGACGAGATCGCCCTCCCGCTGCGGGGCAGGCCGCTGCGCGACCGCTACGTGCTGCGCCTGATCGCCGTGGACCGGGTCGTGCACTTCCTGGTCCTGAGCGCGCTGGCCGCCGTGGTCCTGTTGTTCGCCAGCAACCGGGCGACTCTCAGCCAGGAGTTCACCAAGGTTCTTGATGACCTCCAGGGCGGCGTGGGCGGACCGGTCACCACCAGCAAACACGGCATCGTGCACGACCTCCAGACGCTGTTCGCGTTCAGCGTCAGGAACCTGGACCTGATCGGCGCGGCGATCGCCGCCTACGCGGTGATGGAGGGCGTCGAGGCGATCGGCCTCTGGCTGGGCCAGCGTTGGGCGGAGTACCTGACGTTCGTGGCGACGATCGTCTTCATCCCCTTGGAGGTGGACGAGCTGACCAAGAGCATCTCCTGGCTCAAGATCGTCACGCTGGTCATCAACGTGGCCATCGCCGCCTACCTGCTGCTGGCCAAGCGGCTGTTCGGCCTGCGCGGCGGCGGCAAGGCCGAGCAAGCCGAACACGACGCCGACGTCGGCTGGCCCGCTATCGAGCGCGCCACGCCCCAACCGGCCGCCGAGCCGCGGTAGCGGGGCACATCCCCGGCCTGCCCTTCCTCACCGGCGGATGTACTGCGCGATGATCACGCCCTTGGTAGTGGCCGTGCTGCCGGTGAGCTCCAGCTCGGTCAGCGGGGCGGGACCCTCGAACAACCGGCTGCCGCGGCCATGAACCTGCTTCTTCCGTGCCGCGGACCGCCCGGCCGCGGTCCTGTCACCCCCCGCACGAACGACCACCGGCGACATCGACACCGCCGCAACGCCCGATTCAGGCGTACGGATCTGATGGCTGGCGGCGTTCGAGCGCGGCCAGCCTGAGCTCGAGCTGGTCAACCCGGTGCCGGAGGATCTCAAGCTGGGCCTCGTCGGCGAGCCGCCGCTGCGCGGTGCGGCGTAGCCGCGGGGAGGCCTCGGCGCGGGCGGCGACGAGCGCGAGCGGCACCAGCCGCTGTGGTCCGTGCGGTCCGTCGACGAGCCGGGACGGGATCTGCCCGGTGCGGTACCAGTGACGCAGGACGGCGCGGGAAGCGCCGGTGTCGGCGGCGGCCCGTTCCAGCGTCACCCATTCCGAGCCCTCGAGCTGGGCAGTCAGCTCGAGCTCGAGTTCCCAGTCGTCGAGCCGGTCCTCCCACTCCATGCCGGTGGCCCTCCCTGTCCGGAGTCATTCGGTCATCCTTATTAATAGCATGGTATTGACTAGGTATCGAGCATGCCTCAGGCTGATCCCATGTTTGAGAGATTCACCAACCGCGCCCGGCACGTCGTCGTGCTTGCCCAGGAGGAAGCCCGGCGGCTGCACCACAACTACATCGGCACCGAGCACATCCTGCTCGGGCTCTTCGGCGAGCCCGAGGGGCTCGCTTGCCGCGCCCTGGCGGGCTTCGGGATGTCGCTTGACGGCACCCGCGAGGAGGTCGCAGCCATCGTCGGCGCCGGGAACGACAAGGTCACAGGGCATATCCCGTTCACCCCGCGGGCGAAGAAGGTTCTTGAGCTCGCGCTCCGCGAGGCCGTCCAGATGCGCCACGACTCCATCGGCACCGAGCACATCCTGCTCGGGGTGATCAGGCAAGGCGACGGCGTCGGCGCGCAGATCCTGAAGCAGCACTTCGCCGACCTCGGGCGGGTCCGGACGGCCGTGCTCGACCTGCTGCCCACGGGGCCGGACGATGCCAGCCGGGGCCGCCACTGGCTGCGCCGCCGCACCGCGGCGGGCCCCGGCGGCCCAGGCGGCCCCGGCGAGGCGTCCGAGCCGGACGAGCAGACGGAGCTGCGCACCACCCCGGCCGCCGACTCCAGCCTGAGCGAGGCCGCCCGGCTGGCTGGATCACAGCCGGTCGGCTCACACCATCTGCTGCTCGCCGCCCTCGGCGACTCCGATACCGCCGCGGCCCGGGCCCTGGCCGCGCTCGGCGTTGACCTGGACCAGGCCAGGGAGGCTCTGCGCACCGCCGACGTCACCGGCACAAGCGACGAGCCGCCAGAAGAGGCCGGCCGGCGCCAGATGCTGATCCGCGTGACCGACAAGCAGCTCACCATCGAGGCCACCGACCCGGTGATCGTCAAGCTCGGACGCGCAACTCTCGATGCCCTCGGCGAAAAGGCCAGCCCGGATGGCATCATCCGCGGTGACCTCCCCGTCAGCGCCAGCCTCGCCCACGTCTGGCAGGCCATCCACGACAGCCTCGAGGCCATCCAGCGGCGCGCGACGCCGGCGGCGGAGCCGGACCACCCCTAGGCTGAGGGCTGACCGGGACGCGGGGCGCCGGGCCCTCGCCGGGCCAGCGCGGTGACCGGCGTCGGGCTCAGCGGCAGGGACGGGAGCAAGACGGCCTGGTAGCAGTGGTAGAGATCCGGTTTACCCGACCACAGGGACGCGGCCGGCGTCATGTCCGGGGCCAGCTCCTGCCACCAGCCGCCGTTCTCGCGGTCCAGGAAGTAGCGGTCGATCTCAGCCCACCACCGCGCCGCGGCCGCGGCAAACCGTTCCTCCCCGGTGCGCCGGTGCAGCGCGTCGGCGGCCATCACGGCCTCGCAGGCCACCCAGTGCAGCCGCGAGGTCACCACCGGCTGGCCGTCCGGGCCGACGGTGTAGATCAATCCTGGCCGACCGTCCCGGTCCACCGCGTCCGCGACCGCGGCGTCGAAGAGCCCGATGGCCGCCTCGAGCAGCCAGGCGGGCGATGCGCCCGGCGCCGCGTCCAGGTTCACCAGCAGCCGCGCCCACTCGAAGGAATGACCCGGGGTGGTGCCGTACGGGCGGAACTGGTCGTTGCGGCGGTCGGAATTATAGTTCGGCATCGGCTGCCAGCCCGGGTCGTAGTGCTCGGGTATCCGCCAGGCATGCGCCCGGGCCTGATCGTGGATCAGCCGGGTGGCGATGGAGGTGGCCCGGTCGAACCAGACGGTGTGGCCGGTGACGTCACCCGCGGCGAGGTAGGCCTCCACCGAGTGCATGTTGCTGTTGGCGCCGCGGTAGGGCTCGAGCTCGGTGAAGTCAGCGTTCCAGCTCTCCAGCGCGCAGCCCTCGGCGTCGGACCAGAAGTGCCGCTCTATCGCGGCCGTGGCGGCCGCCAGGGCGGCCTGCGCCCCGTCAATCCCGGCGGCCAGCGCGCTGGCGGAGGCCAGCAGCGCGTGCGCGTGCGCGTAGTTCGCCTTGGTGGTATCGAGTACGCGCCCGGCGGAGTCCAGGCTGGCGAACCAGCCGCCGTGCCGGCCGTCCGGGTAGCGGGTGGCCAGGGCCCGCAGCCCGGAGGCCGCCAGCGAATCCGCGCCGGGGACGCCCGCCAGGTGGGCCAGGGCGAAGACGTACGTCATGCGCAGGTTGACGTACAGCGGGCGCGGCTGCGCCGGGTCGATCTCTCCGGTCACGCCCAGCCAGCCGAAACCGCCGTCAGGCAGCGCCGCCGCCCGGCCGAATTCGATCAGCCGGCTCGCTTCGGCGCGGCGCCATTCCCCGGTCCCGGGCTCGGTCACGGTCTTCCTTCCTTCGTCAGGGCCACGTAGGTAACACGCGGCCTTGATCTTGCTGTAGCCATGTCACCGATGTCAACATTCTCCACGGGGATTCTTCCCGCAGCTCTGAGCGTTTCATGCGGGAAGAGTGCATCGCTTTAGGATCATTATTGACATCGGTGACATGAGAGCGCACTCTCATCCTGAACGTGGCCGAACCGAAGGAAGGTGAGGGAGTCCGTGGCTATCCCTGCTGAGGTCCCCGGACCGCAACGGCCGGTCCGCCGCCTGGACCGCAAGCTGAGCACGATCGCGGCGGGCCGGTACACCCCCGGCGACTTCGTGATCGCGGACGCCAAGGACGCCGACATGGCGTTCGGCCTCACCGCCGCGGGACCGGTGACCGGCGGACCGGCCGGAGCCGACCGGTACCGCACCCGCCGTCAGTACCTGGACGCGATGCGCGCCCTGGTCGCCCAGGACGACCTCGATATCCTCCTGACCTCGGCCGCCAACGGCGAACGGCTGGCGGCCGAGGGCTCGCTGGCGGATGTGACGCTGGCCGTCCGGGCGAACGACAGCACGGACATCTGGAACCACCGGGGCGGCCGCTACACCGCGCTGCCCTCGCGCCCCTTCCGCACGGCCGACCTGACCGCCGTCCGGCTGTTTTGCGACCTGGTGCTCTACTCGGTGACGTTCAACAATGACCTGGATGACGACCTGGCCACGCTGGCGGCGTACAAGGAGTTCCGGCACGAGGCCGCCGCGCTCGGCGTGCGGCATTTCCTCGAGGTCTTCAATCCCAACGCCCCGGCCGAACTGGCCCCCGACCAGGTCGGGGCCTTCGTCAACGACTCGATCATCCGGACCCTGGCCGGGGTCACCCAGGACCAGCGGCCGCTGTTCCTGAAGGTGGCTTACAACGGACCGGACGCGCTGGCCGAGCTGGCCGGGCACGATCCGTCGGTGGTGGTCGGCGTGCTCGGCGGGTCGGCCGGCACCACCCGGGACACCTTCGAGCTGCTGCACCAGGCCGAACGGCATGGAGCCCGGGTCGCGCTGTTCGGGCGCAAGATCCAGCAGGCGGAGTCGCAGCTGGACCTGGTCCGGCTGATGCGGCCGGTGCTGCGGGGCGAGCTGAGCCCGGCCGCGGCCGTGCATGCCTATCACGAGGCCCTGGCCAAGGCCGGGATCGCCCCGCACCGCGCGCTCGAGGCCGACCTCGAGGTGACCGACCCGGTGCTGCGTCCGGCATGAGCGAGGACCCGAGCCCGCGCGCCGGGGTGCTGTGCGCGGGGACGATTCTCGTCGACGTCGCCAAGGTCATCGACGGCTACCCGGCGCTCGATCACCTGACCACGATCGAGCGGATCTGGTTGAGCACCGGCGGGCCGGCCCTGAACATGGCCGTTGACCTCAGCATGCTCGGCGCCCCGTTCCCGCTCGGCGTGCTCGGCGCCGTCGGCGACGACGCGCACGCGGCCTTCATCCTGGCCGAGTGCGCGCGGCTCGGCATCAACACCGACGGAGTCGCCACGCTCCCCGGCGCGGCCACGTCCTTCACCGACGTGATGGTCGAGAAGGACGGCGGCCGGCGCACCATGTTCCACCACCCCGGGGCCAACGCGCTGTTCGACGCCTCGACCGCCGGCCTCGAGACCTCCACCGCGCGGATCTTGCACACAGGTGCGCCGGGCATTCACCCGGTCATGGACAGCCGCCGGCCCGGCGGCGGCAACGGCTGGTCGGCCCTGCTGCAGCGGGCGCAAGCCGCCGGCCTGCACACCAACATGGAACTGGTCAGCATCTCACCTGACCGCACCGCGGCGACGGCGCTGCCCTGCCTGCCCCACCTGGACAGCATCGTGATCAACGAACTCGAGGCCGGCGCGCTGACCGGCATCGACGCCTCGGTGCCCACGGCCGACGGGCCGGTGGACTGGCCGGGGCTCGAGGCGATGGCCGTCGGCCTGATCGAGCGCGGCGTCTGCGTGCTCGCGGTGGTGCACTTCCCGGCCGGCTGCGTCGCGGCCGCTCCCGGCGGCCGGACCTGGCGGCAAGGCTCCGTCCGGCTGCCCCGCGACCAGGTCCGCAGCACCACCGGCGCCGGCGACGCCTTCGCCGCCGGCGTCATCCTGGGCCTGCACCAGGGCTGGCCGGTCGAACGCTGCCTGCGGCTCGCGGTCGCCTCGGCCGCGGCGTGCGTACGCAGCCCGCGCACCTCCGACGGCATCATGCCCGCGCAGGCCTGCCTGGCCGAAGCCGACCAAGCTGGTTACCGCCCGGTCGTGAACCCGTTACGGCTGGATCCGGGCCAGGTCCGGCTGGGTGGACGGCGCCGTGACGGGTGTGGCCAGCACGGTTACGAAGTCCCTGGACCAGCCGTACAGGTACTGGTCGGCGGGCCGGTACTGACCGGTCACCTCGGCGTGCAGCGCACCACCCGGCCGGCTCGCGGCGTCGAGCTGGATCCAGGAGGGGTTGATGTCGAGTTCCATCGCGATCCGGGCACCGTGGGCAGCCAGGGCCCTGGCCAGGTCGATGGGGACCGCCGACATGCTCGCGGCGTAGATCAGGTTCCCGGCCGCGTCCTGGCCAAGCGCGCTGCGGGCCACGTACGCGCCGCCGCCCAGGGTCGCGCCCCACACGCTCCAGTCGGAGGCCGCGGCGGTGGGCTTACCCCCCTCTACCAGCGGCTTCAGGTTCTGCCTGACGCTGTAGAGGCCCGTGGCGGGCGTGCCCTGGCCCCAGACCGCGATCCTGGCCCGGCCCGAGCGGTCGATGACCAGGCTGGCGAAACCGGCGCGCAGCGGGCTGATCACATGGCCCTCCTGCTCGTAGCCGCCCGCGCCCGCGGCCAGCTTGAAGCCGCCATTGAACGCGGCGAGCAGCTGCTTTCGTTCGGCGCCGACCACGACGGGCCCGGCCCGCACCACGCGGGCCGCCGCCGCACCCGGGTCCAAGCTGCCGTTGTGCAGGACGTACCGGACCGGACCGGTGAAGACGGCCACCGTCACCGTCGAGCCGTCCGCGGTCCGCATCCGGGTCACGGTCACCCGCGGGGCCGGCGGCGGGGCGGGCGGAGCGGTGCTCCGCGGCGCGGTAACCCGGGTCACCGCCGGGGCACTGTCCCGCCCGGTCGCATGGGCCGAGGCCCCGGCCCGGGCCGGAGCCGAACTGCAGGCGGCGACCGTAACCGTGGCGGCCAGCAAACCGGCCAGCGCGAGCAGGTGCTTCGTGCGGCTGACATGCATGCGGTGCCTTAGCTCAGGTAGCGGCCGGAGCGAACCTGCGGACGGAACGCCGCAAGCCCGCTCACCGGGATACCCTCGAGGCTATCCGCGCGGATGAAGACCACATGAAAAGGGGCGCCCCATGATCACGAAGAGTTGCCCCCCGCGGGCGGGCAAAAAGTCTTCGTGATCATGGCGCTGGGCACGCAGGGGCGGCCGTTCGGCCGAATTAGTCGGTGAGGTCGTCGATGACCAGGCCTAGGCCGATGCCCAGCATCCACACGTCCTTGGCCAGCGCGATGCCTTGCTGGGTGGGGAAGGGGGTGCCGTCCTTGCGCATGCCGGGGGTGCGGGCGTACAGACCGAGCAGGCCGCCGGAGAACGCGGTCAGCCCCGCGCCCGCCACCGCGGCGGGGATGACGGGCAGCAGCAGCGCCGCGCCGAGCGCGATCTCGCTGGCGGAAAGCAGCCGGACGAAATCCCTCGGCTTGAGCTTGGCCAGGAACGGGTAAGCGCCGGTGGCGAACCCGTGCAGCTGGGCCGCGGTCTCGTCGTCGGCGGACCACTTGCCCACCCCTGAGTTGAGGATGAACGCACCCGCCGCGATGCGCTGCGGGAGGTGCCGTGCCTTCATCGGAAGCCGCATGTTTACTCCCTTAGCTGGGGTCCATGGTGTAGCCGGCCGGTGCGGGTGTATTCACGGCGAGGCGTAGTGGGCGGTGTGCTCGGCGCGCAGCCTGTACTTGAGCACCTTACCGCCCACGGTCTCGGGCAGGTCGGCCACGAACACCACCGACTTGGGGGTCTCGTAGCCCGCCAGCTGCGCCCGGCAGTGCTTGATCAGGTCATCCTCGCTGACCGTGGCGCCGCCGGCGAGCACCACGACCGCGGTGACCGCCTCGCTCCAGCGGGGATGCGGCAGCCCGATGACGGCGGCCTTGACCACCTCAGGGTGCTGAGCCAGCACGGCTTCGACCCGCAGGCTGGACACGTTCTCCCCGCCGGTCTTGACGATGTCCTTGTACCGGTCGACCATGATCCGCAGGCCGGCCTCGTCGTAGGCACAGCTGTCCCCGGAGTGGAACCAGCCGTACCGGAACGCGTGCCTGGTCGCGTCCTCGTCCCGGTAGTAGCCGGCCATCACGGCCGGAGACCGGTACACCGCCTCCCCCGCCACGCCGGGCTGGCCGGCCAGGTCCGCGCCGTCCGGGTCAAGCACGGTCGAGGCCAGGATCGGGCTCGGCACCCCGACGTAGTTGTCCTGCGGCGCCGTGGCCGCGTACAGCTCCGGCCACTCGTCGGGCCAGAACCGGTGGCAGGAGATCGACTCGGTCTGGCCGAAGATCTCGAACGCGCACAGGTCCTGCCCGCAGTGCCGCTTCATCGACGCCAGCGTGGCCGGGGGCAGCGCGGCCCAGCCGTACACGATGACGGTCAGGCTTTTTGCGTCCAGGTCCGGCCGCGCGGTCAGCACCGCGTCCACCGCCCGGACCATGGCCGGCGACCCGGCCCACAGCGCCGTCACCTGGTCCTCGGCGATCATCTCGGCGATGTGCTCGGGATTGGGTCTGCGGCCGAGGACCAGCGTGCCGCCGGCCAGGAACACGGAGTAGGAGAATATCTGATCACCGACGTGATAGATCATCGGCAGGTAGGTGCCGACCGTCAGGTCGGATTCCAGCCGCAGCCCGCGGGTCAGCGAGAGGGCGAACCCGAATCCGGCCGTGTAACTGTACGCGTGCGAGATCATCACGCCCTTGGGCAGCGCGGTGGTGCCTGAGGTGAACAGGATCTCCCAGATGTCGTCGGCGTGGATCTCCACGTCCGGTTCGCTGTTGTCCTGGCCTGCGATGAAATCGGTGAACGAGACACTGCCCGGCACCGGCGGGCCGCCGAGGGCGATGCTGATCCCGGCGGCCAGGCCCTTGTCGGCGAAGGGCTGCTGCGCCTTGGGCCACAGCTCGGCGTCCACGATGGCCAGCTTCGGCTGCACCAGCTCGATCATGGCTGCCACCAGGTCCGGGGCCATCATCGGGTTCAGCGGCGCCGCGACCAGGCCCGCCTTGGCGATGCCGATCTTGGCCAGGTAGGCCTCCACCGAGTTCTCGCAGAACAGCAGCACCACGTCGCCGCGTTCCAGGCCGCGGGCCAGCAGCGCGTGCGCCACCTGGTTCGCCGCCTGGTCGGCCTGCCGGTAGGTCAGCGCCTTCAGCCGCTCGTCGGCGTAGGCACCCGGGCGGCCGACGATGGCCAGCTTGTCCGGCCGGCTCCAGGTCACCCGCTCGATCAGGTCACCGACGCTCATCCGCTCCCACCGGTGGACGGCGCGCCGGTGATGCAGGTGAGTCACATCGAGGTCCACGGCGCCCTCCAGCGTTAGTGATTCACGGTTCACTAGTGTGTTACTATACGGTCCCGGTTCGCCCCTGTGAAGCGTGGCCAGAGCGGATGGAGTGATGCGATGACAGACGCGGTCAGCTACCGGGTGGACAACGGCGTCGCCTGGCTCACGATCGAGCGGCCGCAGGCCCGCAACGCGCTGAACGCGGCCGTGCGGGAAGGCCTGTTCGCCGGGGCGCGGCGCTTCAACGACGACTCCGGCGCCAAGGTGCTCGTGCTCACCGGCGCCGGAGACAAGGCGTTCTGCGCCGGCGGCGACCTGAAGGAGATGGCCGATACCGCGCTGACCGTGCCGCCGCTCGATTTCCTCCCCCAGTTCGGCCGGAACATCGACATGGCCAAGCCGACGATCGCCGCGGTGAACGGGATCGCCTGGGCCGGCGGCTTCCTGCTCGCCCAGTGCTGTGACCTGTGCGTGGCCGCCGAGCACGCGACGTTCGCCATCAGCGAAGTCAAGGTGGGCCGCGGCGCCCCGTGGGCCGCGCCGCTGCCCTGGCTCATCCCGCCCCGGATCGCGCTGCAGATCCTGCTCACCGGCGACCCGATCACGGCGGCGCGGGCGCATGAGGTCGGGCTGGTCAACGAGGTGGTGCCGCTCGCCGACCTGCGATCACGGACGCAGGAACTGGCCGAGCGGATCGCCGCGAACGCTCCGCTGTCCGTGCTAGCCGCCAAGCGCACCGCCTACCTGGCCCGTCCCGACGTCTTCGACGAGGCCGAACGGCTCTGGACGCCGGTCTACCTGTCCGCCGACGCGCAAGAGGGGCCCGCCGCGTTCCGGGACAAGCGGAAGCCGGCCTGGACCGGCCGCTGACGGCCGGGCGGGGTCGCTCGGCCGCTGACGGCTAGGCGTCCGCAGCCGCGGGGCGTGCGCCGCGCAGCAGCGAGGCCAGGCCGGCCAGCGCCGCCAGCGCGGCGGACACGGCGAACACGATCACCAGGCCGTGGTGGAAGGGGACGGAGATCAGGTCCGGGAAGAACTCCCGGCCGACCAGGACCCGCTGGCTGGCGGCCGGAAGCGAGGACAGCACGCCGCCCGCCGCCAGCAGGTGCTGCACCGGGTTCACCCCGAGCACCGCCGCGAACAGCGACGACACCGGGGGCAGCGCGCCGATCTGGTGCGCGACGGCGGCCGGCACGCCGTGGCGCTGCAGGCCGCTGGTCAGCGTCTGGGGCAGGCTGCTGGCCAGCCCGGCGATCATCAGCGAGAAGAACACCGCGATCGACACCGCCGTGCCTGAGTTCTGGAAGGTGGAGCGCATCCCGGACGCCACGCCCCGCTGCGCCGCCGGGACGCTGCCCATGATCGAGGAGGAGTTCGGCGAGGCGAACATGCCGCTGCCGATTCCGTTCGCCGCGATCAGCACGGCGAAGGCCCAGTAGGGAAAGTTGGCGGGCAGCAGCATCAAGCCGATGAAGCTGCCGCCGAATACGGCCATCCCGCCGGTGGCGATACCACGGGAGCCGAACCGGTCGGACAGCGTCCCCGACACCGGCCCGGAAACCAGGAACCCGGCGGTCAGCGGCAGCAGGAAGATGCCGGCCCACAGCGGCGTGTCGCTGAAGTTGTAGCCGTGCTGCGGCAGCCAGATCCCCTGCAACCAGATGATGAGCATGAACTGCAGCCCGCCCCGGGCGATGGAGGTGGCCAGCCCGGCCAGGTTGCCGGCCGTGAAGGCCCGGATGCGGAACAGGCTGAGTGAGAACATCGGCTCGGCGACCCGGGTCTCGATGACGGCAAACCCCGCCAGCAGGGCCACGCCGCCGATTAGCCCGGTGAGCACCCAGGGGTTCGTCCAGCCCATCGTGTGCCCGCCGTACGGCTGGATGCCGTAGGTGGCCGCGACCAGCACCGCGCCTAGGCCGACGGCGAACGTGACGTTGCCCCACCAGTCGATCCGGCCGCGGTGCCGCTCACCGTTGTCCCGCAGCTTGCGGTAGGCCCACCAGGTCCCGTACACCCCCACCGGAACGTTGATCCAGAACACCGCCCGCCAGTCGATCGCGGCCAGCAGCCCGCCCGCGACCAGGCCGACGAACTGCCCGGCCAGGCCCGCGATCTGGTTGGTGCCCAGCGCGAAACCGCGCTGATCGGCCGGGAACGCATCGGTCAAGATCGCGGCCGAGTTGGCCATCAGCATCGATCCCCCGACGGCCTGCAGCACCCGCCAGCCGATCAGCCACATCGCGCCGGATCCGCCGTCCAGCGGGTCGAACGAGAGCAGGATCGAGGCGACGGTGAAGACCACGAAGCCCGCGTTGTAGATCCGGACCCGGCCGAACATGTCTCCCAGGCGCCCCACGGTCACCACCAGCACGGCCTGGATCAGCCGGTAGCCCATGATCATCCACAGCAGGTAGCTGATGTTGCCCGACCCGAGCGGATCCAGGTGGATACCGCGGAAAATGGCAGGCAGCGCGATGATGACGATCGACCCGTCGAGCGTCGCCATGAACATGGCGGCGGTCGTGTTCGCCAGGGCCACCCACTTGTAGCGGTCAGGCGTGGCCGTCAGCTGCTTGGCCATCAGATGCTTTGCGCCAGCCGCTCGAGCAGCGGCGCGGCCACCATCAACTGCCTCAGCTCAGCCTGGGTGAACCCGGCCGACAGCGCCTGCGCCAGCTGATCGGTCCGCGCGGTCCGCTTGTCCCGCAGCACGTCCCGCCCGGCGCCGGTCACCGACAGGACCGCTCGCCGACCGTCCTGCGGATCGGGACGCCGCTCGACCAGGCCACGCGCCTCCAGCGCGGCCAGCGTCGCCCCCATCGACTGCGGGCTGATCTGCTCCCGCTTGGCCAGCTCGCCCGGCGTGGCCGGACCGCCCCGGTCCAGGCGCACCAGAGCCGAGCTCTCGGGCAGCGAGAGCTCGCCTCCGGCCCGCACCTGCCGCAGCCGCCGCAGGAGCAGGCCGATGCTCACCCGCAGCGCCGCGGCCACCTGGCCGGGATCTTGATACATATCTTAAGCCTAGCCTAATAAGCCTGGGCTTACTAAATCCACGCGCGACCTGAATGTGCCGGGCGGCGGCACGACTTTGAGGTGGCTGCTGCCCGGTATGGTCCCGGCGGAGCGCGGAAGCGTAGCATGGAGGACACGCGCAGTGGAGCCCAGGGTTGCGGGAGGCCGCTATGAGGCTGCGACCACGCCGGCGGAACCTGGTGGTGTGGAGCTCGCACCCCGGCGCCGCAGCGGGGTACGGCATGCCGCGGTTCACCCAGCCCATGCGCCCGAGGCGGCTTCGCCCGTGTATTCGCGCCTGTGCCCTGCTCACGGTCATCGGCCTCCTGGGGTTGGCCCGCGGCGTGCGCGCCCGCTGGCGGCCCGTGCTGGCCGGGGTCGTGTTCACCGCGGTCGGCCTCGTGCTGCGCAGCGGTCCAGGCGGCGTCCTCCTGCTGCCAGGACTCATGTTCCTGCTGACCGCCCCGCTCCTCCCGGCCAATTCCAAGGCGGATCGCGCCCGCTGCTCCGAGCTAGCGCGCGAGCTGGGCGCCTACTCAACGGCGAGCCAGCGGCACGATCTTGGCGCGACCTTCGACCGGTACCCAGACGGGATCACCCGCGAGCTACGCGACATCCTCGCCCGGCAAATCGTGGCCACGGGTAACAACCGGATTCCCGGCACCGGAGAGTACTGAACGCCCTGTGGTGTCAGCTGCCGGCCAGCTCGCGGACGATGCTGGCCACGACGTCGGGACGCTCCTCGGCGGCCCAGTGGCCGCAGCGCTCGATGACCCCGCCGCCCGCGGCGGGCGCCACGGCCTGCACCGAGGTCAGGGTCAGCCCGCCCAGGCAGGCTTCGCCGCCGTAGGCTCGCACCGGGATCTCCAGCGGCGTCTTGGCCAGGGCTGACACCTGATCGGCCGTTCGGAAGAAATCCTGGTAGACGGCCAGCCCGGCGCGCAGCGCGCCGGCCTGGGTGATGGCGTCGACGTACACGTCCAGGTCGGCGGCGGTAATGGCGCCGGGGTCGTAGGCGAAATGCTCGAAGAACCAGCGCAGATACGGCTTTTCCTTGCCGGCGATAAGCAGCTCGGGCAGATCGGGGACGGACTGGAATCCCATGTGCCACAGGAAGTTGCCGTCCGGCGCAGGCGCCATCGCCTGCTCCATGACGCCCACCCCCGGCAGGGCCATCTCCACGATGCCGAGGGCGCGGACCTGCCCGGGCGTCTGAGCCGCGTAGACGTAGCCGAAGACGGCTCCCCAGTCGTGACCGATGACGGTCACGTCCCGCAGGCCCAGGTGGTCGCCGAGGGCGGCGAGGTCGGCGGCGATGGTGGCCGCGTCATAGCCGGCGGCCGGCTTGGCCGAGAAGCCGAAGCCTCGCAGGTCGGGCGCTACCACCTGGAAGTCGCCGGCCAGCAGGCCGACGACGTGCCGCCATTCGTACCAGGTCTGCGGCCAGCCGTGCAGCAGCATGACGGGCGGGCCGTCACCTGCGGTGACGTAGTGCAGCCTGGTTCCGTTGACCTGGGCGGTGTGGTGGGCGGCCGTTGCGGATGTCATCGTCGCGTCTCCTTCGGGGGTAGCCGCCGGCGGTTCAGCCTGGGCCGAAGACGGCCGTGGCGGCTTCCTGCCATGCGGGGTCGGATACATCGATCAGGGTGGGGTTGCCGTCACACCACTGGAAGGTGTGCTTGAGCCGGCTGATCTTCCAGCCGTCGGCGGTCCGGCGGAACGAGTTCTCGTACCAGCCGTACTGGGTGTAGTGGTCATCTCCGAACCGGTTCGGCAGCCGGTGCCGGGAAATGTGGTAGAAGATGCCCGCGGCCTGGTCGCCGTTCACGGTGATGTGGAAGTTCGAGTACTGGTGCATCACCACCAGCCGCTCCAGGCAGGCACGGGCGAACTGAGCCCATACCTTCGGCGTGGTGACGGCCGGCGGCCGCCCGGTCAGGTCGAAGAAGTCGACCTCGAACGGGTCGGTCAGGGTGGCCGCGTACAGGTCCCAGTCGTGCAGGTCCAGGCCACGGCCGAAGCGCAGCATCACGTCGCTGATCTGCTGCCGGTCCCACAGCTGGCGCACCATCTCGTCGACCGGCGGGTGAGCTGGTGAAGTCACGGGAACTGCCCTTCTGATCGCGGCTAGCTGAGGACGTGCGCGGGCTGGGGCAGGAACAGGGCGCTGACCTCGTCATCGAGTTGACTGCTCGCGCCCAGCCGCCGGATGACGTCGGTGACCTGCGCCCACTCGGGCGGGGCCGTGAACCGGTCCAGGCCGCCGGGGTCGGCTACCACGACTTCCAGCGCGGCCTGGTACTGGCGGTCCAGCGGCCGGGACATCCGGACACCGGGATGATCGAGGGTGACCTCGACCTCTTCGAACAGGCAGTCGGCGGGCGCGGTCGCGTGGTCATCTCGCCCCATCGGGTACTCCAATCGCCGGTGACCAGAGGACGGTCAAACTGTATGCAGTTAGAACTGTATGCAGTTTTCCGGTCATCGGCAATGGCCGCGCGCCATGATTTCCGCGCGATCGACGCCAGCGCGTTCCGGCTGGTGACGATGTCTCCGTTCGCGTCCGGTCCTACAGAAGCGAGGCGACAGCAGTCAGCGGCGCGGCACTCGCGATGGCGTAGACCCGTCTACCGGCTAGACCGGGACCGGGAGCAGTGCAAACCAGGGATCGTGGATCGTTAGCTTTTTATTTCGATGGTAACTATCCGGCACATGCTGGCCTGCGCGGACGAACTCAACGCGGGCGGCGATGTCGCTTCCGAGTCCTGGCGGGTGACGAAGGCCGGGCCCGGCGCGGCGGTGGGGCGGGGCGGGGCGGAGGAGAAGCTGCGCCGGGGTGCGTTATCGTCAGCTGCCTGAGGGCATGTCAGTGGCCTGAGATGCGGTGCCGGGAGGGACTGTGGACATTACCCAGCTGATCCTTGACGACCATCACGAGCAGCGTCGGCTGTTCGCGATCGTGGAGCAGGTCGATCGGGGGCAAACCGGGGTGCTGGCCGCGGTTTGGGGCCGGCTGGCGGCGTTCCTCGAGCTGCACGCGGCTGCCGAGGAGGAGATCTTCTATCCCGAGCTGCTGCAGGTCGGCCTGGCCGCGCGGCGCGCCACCGGGGTGGAGGAAGAGACCCTGGACGCCATCGACGACCACAACGAGATCAGGGACGCGGTCGCCGAGGTGGCCCGGCATCAGGTCGGCACCGACGGCTGGTACGCCGCGATCACCGCGGCCAACCTGGCCAACAGCGACCACATGGCCGAGGAGGAGCGCGAGGGCCTGACCGACTTCCGCCGCCTGGCCGGGCTGCAGCGCCGGCACGACCTCGCCGTCGCGTTCGCCGCCTACGAGGCGCGGAACTACGCGGGTGTCCAGGCGGTGGACAAGGACCCCGCAACCTACGTCCGCGAGGTAGAGGAAAGCCTCCCCGCTCAGCACGCCGGATCGCTCAGCATCGGCAGCCTCAAGCGCGGCTGACCCGGAGCGCGGCCTCAAGCGCGGCTGACCGCCGCTTAGCCGTGCGGGCAGGTACGGCGCAGGCTGTCCGGGGTCAGGTCGGCCAGGGTGGGGTAGCCGTCCACGGCCATGATCAGGTCGGCTTCGGCCAGGATGCTGCGCAGCAGGTGGACCAGGCCGTTCACGCCGCCGATGGCGAGGCCGTAGGCGTAAGGCCGGCCGACGGCGACCGCGGTGGCCCCCAGCGCCAGGGCCTTGATCACGTCGGCGCCGGACCGGATGCCCGAGTCGAAGAGCACGGGCAGGCCGCCGGCCGCGGCCACCACGCCGGGCAGGCAGTCCAGGGCCGGCAGCCCGCCGTCGGCTTGGCGGCCGCCGTGGGTCGAGCAGTAGATCCCGTCCACCCCGCCGTCCTTGGCCCGGCGCGCGTCGTCGGGGTGGCAAATGCCCTTGACCAGCAAAGGCAGGGTGGTCAGCGAACGCAACCAGGGCAGGTCGTCCCAGGTGAGCGGGTTTCCGAACAGCCGGGCCCAGAGCCCCACGGCCGCGGCCGGATCATCGGCCGGGTTGCGCCCGAGCAGCCTGACGAACACCGGGTCGGTGAAGTAGTTGGCCAGGCAGTGCCCGCGCAGCTGCGGGAAGTTGCTGGCCGCCAGGTCCCGCGGCCGCCAGCCGGTCAGCCAGGTGTCGAGGGTGACCACGACGCCACGGAAACCCGCGGCCTCGGCCCGGGATACCAGGCTGGCGGCCAGCTCCCGGTCGGTCGGCGTATAGAGCTGGAAGAAACCGGGGGTGCCGCCGAACCGGGCGGCCACGTCTTCCAGCGGATCGGCGGACAGCGTGGAGGCGATCATCGGGACCCCGGTCCGCGCCGCCGCCTCGGCGGTCGCCAGGTCCCCGCGCCCGTCCTGGGCGCACAGCCCGAGCACTCCGATCGGGGCCATCAGCAGCGGCGACGGCAGCGTCATGCCGAACAGGTCCACGGTCAGGTCCCGCTGCGCCGCCCCGACGAACATCCGCGGGATGAGGCCCCACTGGTGGAACGCGCGAGCGTTGGCGCGCTGGGTGTGCTCGCTGCCCGCCCCGCCCGCGACGTAGGAAAGCACCGACGGTGCCAGCGCGGCGGCGGCCCGCTCTTCCAGCTCGGGGTAGGCCATCGGGAAGGCCGGCTGCACGCCGCGCAACCCGGCCCCGTAGATCTCGAGCTGATAGTCACCGAACGCGGGCGGCGGGCTGGTCATGGGGTTCCTCCACGGAATCAGGCGAGCGGCCATCACAGACCATCTTGGCCGCAACCCTCCCGCACCCGGCGGGGACCCCGGCCAGCTACCCCGACCGGGAAATATCGCAGCTAGATGAAGACCATGCTCGGAGGGGGCAGACGATGAACAGCAGCCGTACTGAGGTGTCAGCGGAACTGGAGCTAGGGCTAGTCGGCCCGGAGAACACGATCGTGCCGCTGATGGCCGGCCTGGCTTACACCAGCGCGGATCCGTACGCGGTGCGGATGGCGTTCGACGTGGGCACGGACACGCCGGTGGAGTGGATCTTGGCCCGCGACCTGCTCGCGGCGGCGCTGCAAGGCCCCGAGGGCATCGGCGATGTCCGGGCCTGGCCGTCAGCGGCGTCATGCGACCCGGACACGCTGATCGTCCCGGCGGAGGCCAGCACGGTCGGCGCCCGGCGCGGGATCTTGAACATCGCGATGAGCTCACCGTTCGGGCAGGCCCAGTTCGAGGTCAGCGCGGCGGCCATCGACACGTTCCTGGAGCGGACCTACCGGGTGGTGCCGGCCGGGCAGGAGTCCGGGTACCTGGACTTCGACGCCGAGCTGGCCGACCTGCTCAGCCAGGCGTGAACCGGTTACACCCGTCCGGCGAGCTCACGGACCCGGCCCGACCGCCTCGGTCAGGTGCGGCCCGGGCCCGGCACGACCGCCTCGATCAGGTGCGGCCCCGGCTCGGCGTAGGCCAGGCGCAGCGCCTGCTCCAGGTCCTGCGCCGTGGCGACCCGGGTGGCGGGCACGCCCATCCCGGTGCTGATCTCGGCGAAACCAGGCGTCGGGTCGGACAGGTCGAGCATCCGCGAGGCCCGCTGGCCCGCTTCCCCGGCGGCGGTCCGGGCCAGCTCCATCCGGAGGATCGCGTACGCGGCGTTGTTGATCAGCACCGTGGTGACGTTGAGCTGCTCGCGGGCCTGAGTCCACAGCGCCTGGATCGTGTAGAGCGCGCTGCCGTCGGCTTCCAGAGCCAGCACCGGCCGGTCCGGGGCGGCTACCGCCGCGCCGGTGGCGACCGGCAGGCCCTGCCCGATGGCGCCGCCGGTGAGCGTCAGCAGGGTATGCCGGGGCGCGCCGGCCAGCGCCTGGGGCAGCGCGATCCCCATCGTGTTGGCCTCGTCGGAGATGATCGCCTGCTCGGGCAGCGACGCCGCGATCGCGGCGGCCAGGCTGCCCGGCAGCAACGGCCCTGCGCCCGGGGCCGGCCTCGCCGCCTTCGCGAGGACCGGCCGGGTGCCCGCGGCGACCTGGCCGGCCAGCAGCTCCAACGCGGCCGCGACGTCGGTGTCCGGCTCGGCCAGGACGGTCACCGAGCAGCCGGGCGGCACCAGGTCGCTGGCCCGGCCCGGGTAGCCGAAGAACGACACAGGGGCGCGGGCCCCGGCCAGGATGAGATGGTCAAGGTCGGCCAGCTGAGCTTCGGCCTGCTCGGCCAGGTAAGCCAGCCGGGTGACGGCCGGCACCCCCGCGCCGCCTTCCATCCGGGCCGGAAACGTCTCGGCCAGCAGCCGCGCCCCGGTCGCCGCGCTGATCCGGCTGGCCGCCGCGAGCCCCCGCTCGGTCAGCGCCGTCCCGCCCAGCAGGAGCAACGCGGCCGGACCCCCCGGACCCCCCGGACCCCCCGGGCCGCGGGTCAGCAACTCGGCCGCGGCCTCGACCTGCCCGGCGCCGGCCGGCTCCGGGGCGGCCACGGGCGGCGGCGGCGCGAGCGCGGCGCCGTCACCCCACGACACGTCGGCCGGCAGCACCAGGGTGGCGATCTGGCCGCGGCGGGCCGCCGCGACGGCCCGCATCGCGTCGTAGGCCAGGGCGCGGGTCGTGCCGCAGGTGTGGACCCAGCCGGACACGGTGCGGGCGAGGGCCTCGATGTCGGACTGCAAGGGCGAGTCGTAGCGGACGTGGCCGGTGGCGTGGCCCCCGACGATGGCCAGTACCGGGGTGCGGGCCCGGCGGGCATTGTGCAGGTTGGCGAGCCCGTTGGCCAGGCCTGGGCCCAGGTGCAGCAGCACCGCGGCGGGCCGGCCGGCGATCCGCGCGTAGCCGTCCGCGGCTCCGGTCGCGACCCCTTCGAACAGCGCGAGCACCCCGCGCATCTGCGGCACCGAGTCAAGAGCGGCGACGAAATGCATCTCCGAGGTACCCGGATTCATGAAACACGTGTCGACGCCCGCGCCCACCAGGCTGCCGATAAGTGCCTGCGCCCCGATCATGGCCCGTCAGCTTAGGCCGACGGCACGGACACCACCGGGCCGTGCGCGTGGTTCAGCACCGCGTGGGTGACCGCGCCGGGGCCGTGCGAGCCGGGGTGCCTGCCGATGACGACCAGGTCGGCGCGCGCGGACAGGCCGGCCAGCGCCCGGCCTGGGTGGCCGTAGACGACGTCCTGGCTGACCGGGACGTCGGGGTACTTGTCCCGCCAGCTATCGAGCAGGGCCGTGAGGCTGCTGCTGAGCTGCTCTTCGATCGCCCGGGCGCCGGGGGCCGCCAGGGCCCGGAAGGCTCGCGTGGCCTCCGACCGCGGCGTGTTCCAGGCGTGCACCGCGAGCAGGCTGGCCTGGCGCAAGGTGGCCTCTTCGAACGCGAAGGCCAGCGCGGCGGCCCCGGTCTCCGGGTCGCCGATGCCGACGGCGACCTGCCGGTGCGCGGATGTGGTCTCGTCGCGGACGACCACCACCGGGCACGGGGCGTGGGTGGCGGCGTACCGGCTGACCGATCCGAGCACGAGCGCGGTGAACGCGCCCGAGCCCCGGGAGCCGACCACGAGCATCAGCGCGCCCGATCCGCTCTCGGCCACCGCCTGGGCGGGCGCGCCGACCAGGTGATCGGTGTCGACCAGCAGGTCGGAGGATATCTTCGCGGCGCGCGCGCTCGCCGCGGCCAGGGCCTGGTCGCGGTCCTGAGCCAGCGCGTCAGTCACGGTTTGCAAGCCGGCGTCGTCCCGGCGTTCCATCATCCGGGGCAGCATCGCCGCGGCTGACACGATCCGGAGCGGGGCGCCGCGCAGGACAGCCTCCCGGGCCGCCCAGTCGATCGCCCGCAGTGATTCCTCCGAACCGTCCGTCGCGGCCACCACGGGCTTTGCTGACATGCTGAACCTCCCTGGGGGTTTGCCTGCGAGAATGTTCTCATGGAAGACGGCTCAGCACGTCCCGCGGGTTCACGATCTTCGGCGGGTTCCATCGCGAGCATCGGCTCGGTGGGCTCGATCTTGTCGATCGGGTCCACGGGGTCCATCCTGAGCATCGGGTCGGCCGGCTCGATCCTGAGCATCGGCTCGCTGGGCAGCGTGGGTTGCATCGGGTCGGTGGCGAGCATCGGCTCGATCCTGTCGGCCCTGTCGGCGGGATCGGTGCTGGCCTGGCGGTCGGCGGGGCGAGCGATCGGCGGGCGAGCGATCGGCCGTCAGCGCGCCGGGTGATCGCCCGTCAGCGCGCCGGCTGAGCCCCGGCAGGGGAATCAGCTGCTCCCGTCCGGCGCCGCGACGAACCGGTGGCTCATCTCGCCGATACCTTCGATGTAGCTCGTCAGCACGTCACCGGGGGCGAGCCAGCGCTGCGGGTTACGGCCCAGGCCGACGCCCGCCGGGGTGCCGGTGAAGATGATGTCGCCCGGCAGCAGCGGGGTGACCCGGGAGAGCTGTGCGATCAGCTCGGGCACGCCGAAGATCAGCTCCCCGGTGCGCCCCTGCTGCATCGGCTCGCCGTTGATCGAGCAGCCGAGCTCCAGGTCCCCTGGGCTATCGAACTCGTCCGGGGTGACCAGGTACGGGCCGACCGGCCCGAAGCCCGGGTAGGACTTGCCCAGGCTGAACTGGGGCGGGGTCGAGGCCATCTGCAGGATCCGCTCGGACAGGTCCTGGCCGATGGACAAGCCGGCCACGTGCTCCCACCCGTACTCGGCCGGGACGCGGGCCGCGGCGCGGCCGATGATGACCACCAGCTCGACCTCCCAGTCGGTGTGACCGCCGGGCGGCAGCGTGATGTCGCCGTGCGGCCCGGTGATGCAGGACGGGAACTTGGTGAACACCGGCGGGGCGACCTCGGGCCGGGCGAACCCGGATTCGGCGGCGTGCTCGCTGTAGTTCAGCCCGATGCCGAACACCTGGCGCGGCGACGGCGACGGCGAGCCAAGCGCGGTGGCGGCGAACGGCTCGGGGTCGGGCAGGTCCGCCGAGGCGGCCCAGTCGGCGAGTTCGGCCCAGCGCTCGTAGCCGGACGCGGCGTCGGGCCCGAACCGGCCGCCGCTGGCCACCTGGACGTCGACGGCGCCCCCGCCCTGGATCAGGTGCAGGCGCTGGTTGATGACGGCGATGCGCATGGCGGCTCCTAGGTCGGCGCGACTTCGACTCCGCCGCACCAGATGCGGCGGATCGACCGGGTCGCGGTGATGTCCTGCAGCGGGTTGCCCGCGACCAGCACCAGGTCGGCCCGGCGCCCGGGTTCGATCACGCCACGGTCGGCCAGCCCGAAGTAGTGCGCGGGCCGCGAGGTGGCGGCGCGCAGCGCGTCCAGGGTGGACAGCCCGGCGTCGACGAGAAGTTCGAGCTCGTGGTGCAGGCTGGCGCCGTGGCTGATGGCCGCGGGCACGCCGGCGGCGGCGTTGGCGTCGGTTCCGGCCAGGATCGGCACGCCGGCCCGGTACATGACGGTGACGCTGGCCCGGGCCGCGGCGTAGTCGGCGCCCGGCGGGGCGGACTGCGCCACGACACCCTCCATCATGGCCAGCGTCGGGATCAAGATGCGGCCGTCGGCGACCGCGGTAGCCGCGGCGGCCTCGTCAAGCGCCCGGTCCAAAGGCACGTGGGTGAGCACATTGACCCGCGCCCGCTGGGCCATCTCCGCCGCCTCATAGGACGAGGCGTGGGCCACGGTGAGCTTGCTGCGCTCCCGGGCCGCGGCGGTCAGCGCGTCGAGCGTGGCCTGGTCGTGGCTGAGGCCCGGGTTCCCGACGATGATCTTGATGTAGTCCGAGCCCTCGGCGATCCGGTCCGCCACGAACCGTTCCGCCTGCTCCGGCCCAGGTAGCAGGCCCCGCTGGCCGGTGCCGGGGATGCGCGAGTGCAGGCTGCCCGGCGCCACGGCGGGCGTGCCCGCACTGCGGATGTCGGTCAGCCCAGGGACCGCACGCAGCGAGTCGACCAGTTCGGGCGGGGCGCAGGCCATGTCGAAGGCGGTGGTCACGCCGAACCCGGCCAGCTGCTCAAGCGTGTGCCGTCCGTGCAGGTGCACGTGGGCGTCGATCAGGCCGGGCAGCAGCACACCGCCCTCGCCGTCGATGACCTCGGACGCGATCCCGTCATGGCCGATGCGGTCGGCCTCGATCACCACTGTGCCCAGGGGCAGCAGCTGGCGGCCGTCGAACACGCGGACGTTGGTCACGGCGGTCCGGTGCGGCTGTTCCCCGCTGCCCATGAACATCTCCTTTTCAGTGCTGGCGGAATCCCGCGGCCGTCTCGATGTCCAGGTCGGCCGGGTCGGCGGCCCGCCAGGCGATGTGCTGGTCGGGCCGGACGAGCAGGTACTCCCCCGGCCAAGGGTAGGCGGCCGGCGCTTCGGCGAGCGCGAGCGGTATGCCGCGGCGGCGGGCCCGGCGAGCCAGTGCGGCGGCGCCGGCCTGCCGGCCGGGCCCGGCCCCGACGAGCCCGGCCCGGTCGAGCCCGGCCCCGACGAGCGTGAACCCGGGGCCCAGCCGGTCGTACAGCGACGAACCGTCCGGCAGCCAGGCGTGCGGCAGCCGGCCGCCCGGCTCGGTATCCGGCGTGTAGCTGGTCATGTCCTGGTCCGGGCCAGTAACCGCGGAGCCGGGTTGGATGACCGGAGACCCGGCGTAAGAGTAACCGAGCACCAGGCCCAGGCTGTAGAACTCGGCCCGCTTGGCGCGCTGGATGGCCGCCGCGTCGCGGGGCAGCGCGTCGGCACCGGCGGCCATGTTGGCGGCCGCGCTGGCCACCGTCTGCTCGACCACCGCGCGCCGCTCCGGCTCGTAGCTGGCCAGCAGTTCCTCGGGGGCCCAGCCGTTGATCACCGCGGCGAGCTTCCACCCGATATTGACCGCATCCCCGACGCTGGTGTTGAAGCCGTGCCCGCCCCACGGCGGGTTCACGTGCGCGCTCTCGCCGACCAGGAAGACCCGCCGGTCCCGGAACGTGTCGGCGATCAGCATCCGCGCCGTCCACGGGTCGGTGGCCAGCACCTCGTGCTCGACCGGCGCGCCGACCAGGGCGGTGATCAGCTCGGCGGCGTGCGCCGAGCCGTAGACCGCGTCCAGGCCAGGCACGATCGCCCACCAGGTGCCGGCCAGGTCCAGCCGGCCGATCAGCCCGGCGGTGGCCGCGCCGACCACCCAGTACTGCACGGCCGGCCCGAGGTGCGGGTCGAGCCCGGGCGCTCCGAACACCAGGTTGAAGTTCGGCCGGGAATCCGAACGGCCCAGGTAGCGCACTCCGGCCTGCCCGCGCACCAGGCCGGCCGCGCCGTCGCAGCCGAGCACGTAGCGCGCCCTGATCGCATAACAGGCGCCCGCGGCGTCCGTGACCGCCACGGTGACGCCGCCTGCGTCCTGGGCCAGGGCGGTGGCGGCGTGGCCCAGCCGCAGCTCGGTCCCCGGGCGGCCGCGCAGGTGCTCGCGCAGCACCTCCTCGACCACCGGCTGCGGGACCTGCTGCCCGGACTCGGCGAACCGGTCATCGGCGGCCGCGGTCAGGCCGAACGCTCCGTCGAAGTCGGTGATCCTGGCCCCGGACAGGGACTCGCAGAAGGTGACCCGCTGGGACCAGGCCACCGGCAGCGGCGCGGCCCGCCGCAGCGCGTCCGCCACGCCCCAGCGGCGCAGGTGCTCCATCGTCCGGATGCTGGTGGTCTTGGCCCGCGGCCTGCGGTGCGAGACTTCCGCCCGCGGCTCGATCAGGACGCAGCCGACGCCGTGCAGGCTGAGCTCGGCCGCCGCGGCCAGCCCGGCCGGGCCGCCGCCCACCACAAGCACCGTGGTGCGCTGCACTCCGCTGGCGGTCACGGGATGAATCATCGCTTTTCGCGCCACCGCTGTCCATGCGGGACGCAGGCGGGGCCGTTCGGCGGAAAAGATCGAGCAGGAATTATTGCCGGGACGCGGTTGTCGGTACCGGTATCACACTTCAGGGAGGCGCCCCATGGCGACGGTCGAGCTGACGGCGGAGAACTTCGATGCGACGGTGAGCGGCGACGGCCTGATCCTGGTCGACTTCTGGGCGGAGTGGTGCGGTCCGTGCCGGATGTTCGGGCCGATCTTCGAGAAGCTGTCCGAGCGGCACCCCGACGCGACCTTCGGCAAGCTCGACACCGAGGCTGAGCCCGAGGTGGCGGCCAGCTTCCAGATCTCCTCCATCCCGACGCTGATGATCATCCGGGACAGCGTGCTGCTGTACTCCGAGCCGGGCGCGGTGCCCGAGGCGGCCCTGGAGCAGCTGATCACCAAGGCCAAGGCACTGGACATGGACGAGGTCAAGGCCAGCCTGCACGCGGCCGACGAGGCCGCGCGCCGCTAGGAGAGCACGCGGCGGCGGAAGTTGCGCAGGCCGATGGTCAGGAACACCGCGCCGAAGCCGGCCACCACCGGGTAGACGACGTACAGCTGCAGGTGCGGAGAGTTGGTGAAGACGGCCCGCATCCCCTCGTTCACGTAGAGCAGCGGGTTGATCAGCACCAGCGTCTGCAGCCAGTGCCAGCCGCCGATGGTCACCGGCGCCAGCTTGGTCCACGGGTAGTAGGTGCCGCCCAGGAACGTGATCGGCAAGATGATGAAGCCGAACATCAAGCCGATGTTCCTCGGCTCGAAGCTGGTTCCCAGGACCAGGCCAAGCCCGGCCATCGCGATGCAGGCCAGCGGGACGAACGTCACGATCAGCCACCAGTGCAGGGTCAGGTGCGCCTGCACCCCGGGCGCGTGCACCACCGAGGCGATCGGCAGCACGATGATCGCCGACAGCACCCCCTGAGCCGCGCCGGAGAGCACCTTCGCGATCGCGACGAGCCAGATCGGGCACGGCGCCTGCACCCGGTCCTCGATCTCCCGGGTGAAGCCGAACTCCTGCGCCATGGCCAGCGCGATCGACTGCACGCCCTGGAACATGACCGAGATCCCGACCACGCCGGGCACCAGGACGGTGGCGAAGGCCGACTCGGCCGCGGTGCCTTGCCCGCCGCCGATGCCCTGCCCGATCTTCGGGAACACGTAGAGGAACACGAAGCACAGCAGGAACGGCTGGATGACCGTGCGCAGCACAAACTCCCAGAAGTGCTTGCGCAGCACCACCACGTCGCGCAGCATCAGGGCACCGAGCGCGGTCCAGCTCGCCGCGGCCACCGAACGGGTCGGGCCGCCGCCGATGTGGCGCGCCGGGGCGGTGGCCGGGGTCTGGGCGGTGGTAGCCATCAGTCGCGTAGGTCCTTCCCGGTCAGGCTGATGAACACGGTCTCCAGGCTGGGCTCGGCGATCGACACGTCGATGAGCTCGAAGCCGCCGCCTTCGGCGGCCAGCACGATGCGCGGCACCAGCCGGTCACCGCCCTGCATGTGCAGCTCGAGCTTGTCGTCAGCGATCCGGGTCCGGGTAACGCCATCGACGTCGCTAGCCAGTAGCGTGGCCAGGTTCTGGGTGTCCCCGGTGGTGCGCACGGTGACGATGGTGTCCGCGCCGGTGCTCTGCTTGAGCGCCGCCGGGGTGTCCAGGGCCAGGATCTTGCCGTGGTCCATGATCGCGACCCGTTGGCAGAGCCGGTCGGCTTCCTCCATGTAGTGCGTGGTCAGCAGGATCGTCTGGCCCTCGCCGTGCAGCTCGCCGAGCAGCTCCCACAGCGCCAGCCGGCTCTGCGGGTCCAGGCCCGCGGTCGGCTCGTCCAGGAACAGCACCGACGGGCGGTGGAAGATGGCCCGCGCCACCATCAGCCGCTGCGCCATCCCGCCGGACAGCGCGTACACCGACGCCTTGGCCCACTTGGACAGCTGGAACTGCTCGAGCAGGTCGGAGGCGATCTGCCGGGACTGGCTCGCCTTGATGCCGAACAGGCGGCCGTGGAAGTACAGGTTCTCCCAGACCGTCAGCTGCCGGTCCAGCGTGTTCTGCTGGGAGACGATGCCGCTCAGCTGCTTGGCCAGCGCCGGGTGTGCCGCGACGTCGATGCCGCCGATGAAGGCGCGGCCCGAGGTCGGCACCACCCGGGTAGTGAGCATGCCGGCCGTGGTGGTCTTGCCTGCGCCGTTCGGGCCGAGGAGACCGAAGATCTCCCCGGCCCGGACGTCCAGGTTGAGGTGGTCCACCGCGGCGAAGTCGGTGCCCGGATATACCTTGGTCAGGTCCTCGGTGTGGATGACCGCGGCCGGCTCGCCGGTAGTGACGGCCGCCGGAGTAACAGGCGCTTGTGCGGTGCTCATAGAGCACCAAGCCTAGGCGCTGTACGTGCGGACGTCGCCGGCGGTGCCGGGTTTACCGCTTGGCTTGCGCCAGCACGGCGCTTATCGTGCCGGCGTCGGCGGGGGTGCCGGTCTCGTCGGAGAACGGCCCGTAGGGGGCGCCGTAGGCCGGGGTGCCCGCATCCTGCCGCCAGCTTTGCGCCAGCGACCCCACATCCACGGTGTCGTAACCGATCGAGTCGAGGAATTCGGTCACCGTCGCCTTGGCCTTATCGTCGTCACCCGCGATGGGCAGCGCGGTCCGGTCCGCGGCGCCGGACGGGCGGGCCAGCGACGCCAGGTGCTTGAAGAAGATGTTGTTGAACACCTTCACCACCTGGGCGTCAGGCAGCTGCCTTTGCAGCAGCTCACTGCCGGTCAGTGCGCCGCTGTCCAGGTCCGCGAGCTGCCCGTCGCGCTCGGGGTAGTAGTTGCCTGTGTCGAGGATGACCTTCCCGGCCAGCGCCTGCGCCGGAAGGGTGGGGTACGCCTTGAGCGGAACCGAGACCACCACGAGGTCGCCCGCCGCGGCGGCCTGCTGGCCGGTCGCGGCGCTCGCCAGCGGCCCGAGCTCCTCGACCAGACCCTGAAGTGTCTCCGGCCCGCGGGAGTTGCTCAGCACCACGTGGTGCCCGGCCGCCACGCTGAGCCTGGCTACCGTTCCGCCGATCATCCCGCTGCCGATGAAGCCTGCTGTTGTCATGACCGCGCCAACCCCGGCCCGGTCTCGATCATTCCATGCCGACCGCCGCGCTCTCCCTGGCGACGGCTGGTGCGGTGGTTGCTGGTGCGGCTGTTGGTGCGGTGGTTGCTGGTGCGATTGCTGGGCGGGGGCGCAGCGTCACGTAGCTGACGGCCACGCCGACGGCCAGCAGCGCGATGGTGACAAGCAGGCCGACGTGGTACCCGTCCACGAACGCCTGCACGGGGCTGCTGCCTGACCGCAGCGCGGCGGTCTGCCTGGTCCTGAGCACCGCGCCGATGAGCGCGTGCGATGACCCGGAGTTCCACTACAGCTTCGGGATCGAGTTGTTCATCGCCGGGGTCAAGGCCGCCGCGGACCAGCTGGCCAGTGTGGCTAGGGTGAAACCATGAGGGCCACGATGATTCTTGCCGACCACGCTCAGGTGGCGGACGGCAAGCTGTTCATTTCCGGCGGCGGCTGGTCGACCTGCGGGCCAGGCCCGTCGCCCTGCTCGGTGGCGGTGCTCTTCCACGTGCCGTGGCAGGAGACCGAGCAGAAGATCAACTTCGCCCTGCGGCTGGTCGACGAAGACGGCCGCGCGGTGCATCAGCCAGGACCTCAGGGCACGGTTCCGGTCCAGGTCAACGGCCACTTCGAGGCTCATCGCGCGGCGTCCATGGCCCCCGGCACCGAGATCAACGTGCCGATGAGCTTCAACATCGTCCTGCAGCTGGCTCCGGGCGGGCGCTACACCTGGGTGCTCGACGTGGACGGGTACACCGACGATGCCTGGCGGCTGTCGTTCGCGACCAGGGAGGCTCAGCCGACGCCCAGCTAGGGCAGCCGGCCGCTACCAGCGCGCGGCTGTAGCCCTCGATCGGCCGGTGCTCGCTGTGAAAGGCATGACAGCAATGCCGCGCCTGCTAGGTCTCCAGGGGTGGCACGACGGTAATGACCGAGTCCGCACCCCCGTAGGGATTCGGCTCATACCTGTCGGCCTGCCAGGCGTTTTCCCAGCGTTCGCCATCGAGCAGGTACCGGTAGCGGTAGCTACGCCCTGGCTCGAGGGCAACGATGGCCCGCCAGGTGCCATCGGTGCCCCGTTCGAGCTGGGTATCCTCAACCGACCACTGGTTGAACTCCCCGGACAGCATCACGATGCCGGCCTGAACTTCGGCAGGAAGGGTGAAGGCGACGTTGACCAGGGTGGCTTCGGCGGCCGGATGCTCTGGCCCGCCAGGCTGCTCAGCGGGACGTTCGGCTTCCTGTTCTTGCTGGTCCCTGCCGACGTTGTCGGATGGCTCTTCGTCCGGGCGGCTCGCCGGGGAGCTGGTCCATCGCCTCTGTGCCTGACCGCGGCGGGTTAGCTCATCGTCGGCAAGAAGCCATCCGGCGAACTGGTCAAGCGAGCCGAGGAAATGCTCGAAGCTCGCGCGAACGGGCGCGTCCTCGTCCCAGTAACGGGCGACAACACGATCCTCGAAAAGAGTCAAGGACCGGCGTATGTTCTCGTACTGCTGTTTCGCTACGCGGGACGGCTTGGCGGCGGGATCCATCTTGATGTGCTTCCCCTACGTACCTAGTACCGTGGCAAAGTAACGTTCGCCGCGTTTCCAACAGACTCCGCGGTGGTAAGGCCCCGGATCTGACCACGATGATGGTCCATCGTGGTTGTTCCAGTGTCACATGCCCGGGTGTGAACGGGTCCGGGCCGGCCGCCTCGGGTCCGCGATCTGGGATGTGGTCCGGGCGCGGCGGCCGGCTAGGCGAGGATCTCGTTCAGCTTGGTCAGGAGCGAGGCCTTGGAAAAGGGCTTCTCGATGAGGTTGAACCCGGGCTCGAGGATGCCCCGGTCGCTGAGGAGACCGTGGGTATGGCCGGACATGAACAGCACCCGGATGCCGGGCCGAAGGGCACGGATCCGGTCAGCGAGTTCCTTTCCTTGCATCTTCGGCATGAGCACGTCGGTGAGCAGCACATCGATCCGCCCCGGCTGGCCGGCCAGGGCGAGCGCGTCGTGACCGGTGGCGGCGGTCAGCACGCAGTAGCCGCTGCGGTCGAGAATCCGCTCGGTCGCCTCCCGCACCGCGGGCTCGTCCTCGACGAGCAAGACGACGACGGCTGCGGCGCTGGCAGGCTCCCGGGCCGGTGGCTGGGTTGGTGCGGCGGTGGGCTCGGTGATGGGTAGCAGGGCGGTCACGGTGGTGCCCTGACCTGGTACTGAGTGGATCTGGACCGCGCCGCCTGCCCGGGTGATGATTCCGTAGACGGTGGCCAGGCCCAGGCCGACTCCGGCGCCTTGGGGCTTGGTGGTAAAGAATGGCTCGAAGACCTGGTCGATGACTTCGGCCGGGATTCCGGTGCCGATGTCGCTGACCGTCAGCCTGGCGTATCCGCCCGGCGGGAGGTTGGCCTGTCCACCCGGATAGCCCTGGTCAAGGTGGACATTAGCCGTCTCGATGGTCAGTGTGCCGCCTGCGGGCATCGCGTCGCGGCCGTTGACCGCCAGGTTGACCAGGACCTGTTCGATCTGGAGGCGATCGGCGAAAACCAGGCCGAGGTTCTCGGCCTGGACGGTGGTCAGCTCGATACGATCGCCGAGCGTGCTCGCCAGCAGCTGCTCGACGTCCGTGACCACGGCGTTGAGGTTGAGCAGGCAGGGCTGCAGCACCTCGCGGCGGCCGAAGGCCAGCAGCTGACGGGTCAGGCCCACGGCTCGCTGCACGACGGTCTCGACTTCCGCCAGGTCACGGCGGACGGCGTCCCAGTGGATCCGTGACGGCTCTTGGTCAAGCTCGTCGCCGATAAACGAGACGTAGTTCAAGGCGGCACCCAGAAGGTTGTTGAAGTCATGGGCCACCCCCCCGGCCAGCCGCCCCAGGCTCTCCAGCCGCTGCGCCTGCTGAAGCTGCGCTTCCAGCCGAGCCCGCTCCGCCCGCTCTTTAGCCTCCTCGACGGCGCGGCGGATGACCGTGACCAGCCGCGCGGGCTGATCCTTCAGCACATAGTCCGTCGCTCCCTGCTTGATGAGCTCGACCGCGGCTTCGTCTCCGAGCACTCCGGACAGGAAGACGAACGGTAGCTGCGGGTACCGCTCCCGGGTGATCGCGAGCGCGTCCCGGCCGGAAAAGCCCGGCAGCGAGAAGTCGGAAAGGACCACGCCCGGGCGGAAGGCGTCGAGCTGCCGGACGAACTCTTCTTTCGTATCGACCACGACCGCGGTGAAGTCCAGGCCCGCACGTTTGAGGAAGCGCTGCTCGAGTTCGGCGTCGGAAGGTTCGTCCTCCAGCATGAGGATGCGCAGCGCGCCCCGCGCCGCCGGGTTCGCGGCCGACGGCGGAATGCCCGCCCGCCAGGGGTCGGCGATCTCATCCGGTTGCCGGGTCCGCGCCTCGTCGCCGGGCTGGCCGCCGCTGATGGATGTCACTGTCCGGGGTTCCCCATCGCGCGAAGGTTATGAATGTGCCGCGGGCTGGCCGCCGGGCAGGGCCGGGGCGGTGGCGGCCGGCGGCCGCTCCACCAGGCTCAGCCAGAACGTCACGATGGTGCGCACGGCGGCGACGAAGTCGGAGAAGCTCACCGGCTTGCGCACGTAGGCGTTGGCGCCGCCGTCGTAACCGGCCAGGACGTCTTCCGGCTCGACGGAGGTGGTGAGGACGACCACGGGGATGAGCCGGGTTCGCTGGCCGGCCCGTATCTGGTGCAGCACGTCGAGCCCGCCGACCTTGGGGAGCTTCAGGTCGAGCAGGATGAGGGCGGGGGGAGGCGTCTCACCGCTGTCGATCGCGCGGAGATAATCGACAGCCTCGGCACCGTCGCGGGCCACCACGATCTTGTCGTGAATGTCGTTCTTGGCGAAGGCCCGGATGGTCAGGGCCTCATCATCGGGGTTATCTTCCACCAGCAGGACACGCCAGTCGCTCATAGCGCGTCCGCCGGCTGGAGGGTGAGGTAAAACGTCGCACCGCCTCCGACGACGCCCTCGGCCCACACCCGGCCGCCGTGGCGTTCCACGACCTGCCGCACGCTCGCCAGGCCTACGCCGGTGCCGGGGAACTCGCGGGCCGAATGCAGCCGCTGGAAGGGACGAAACAGCTTGTCCACGTAAGCGGGGTCGAAGCCGGCGCCGTTGTCGCGCACATAGCAGCGGACGCGAGCCTGCTGGGTGACCGGCGCCGCGGCGAAGTCGATCGAGGCATCGTCCCGCCCCGAGGTAAACTTCCAGGCGTTTTCCATCAGGTTCTGTAGTGCGGTGCGGATGAGGCTGCGGTCGGCCAGCACCCAGACCGGCTGCTGGATGGTGAAAAGGACGGACCGGTCCGGGCGGTCGCGCTGGAGTTCCGCGGCGATGCTGGCCACCTCGGCGCCAAGATCGACCGGCTGGAGGTTAACCTCCGCCTTGGACATCCGCGCCAGGCGCAACAGGTCGTCGATGAGCTTCGCCATCTGCTCGCTGGCGGACTGGATCCGCCCGGCGTAACCCCGGCCGGCCTCGCCGAGCTCGTCCGCGCACTCATCAAGCAGGGCCGCGCTGAAACCGGCCAGCGTACGCAGCGGGGCCCGCAGGTCATGGGAGACCGAATAGGCGAACGATTCCAGCTCCCGGTTAGCCCGCTCAAGTTCCTCTTGCGCCTGCTGCCGGCTGGTCACGTCGCGGACGGCGGCTGTCATCAGGATCCCCTCCTCGGTGTCGATGGCCGCCAGGGAGATGTCCGCGGGGAAGATGGAACCATCGCGGCGGCACACGGACAGCTGCATCCCGCCGCCCATCGGCCGGGGCTTGGGATCAGCCATATAGGTCGTCCGGTACTGCGGATGCACCGAGTGGGCGGCGCCGGGAACCAGGACTTCGACCAGCTGACCCTCCAGCTCCTCCCGCTGGTAGCCGAACAGTCGTTCTGCTTGGGCATTGACCATGGTGATCCGGCCGTCCGCAGCCACGCACACCATCGCATCCGGAGCCGCATCCAGGAGTGCGACGAACCTGTTGTCCAGGAGTGATCTCACACTACTCACACTACTCACTATACGTCACCAAGTATATACTCTGTGTCATGCGAGGTTCACCGATCCTGCGTGCTGGGCCCGGGAACTCGCAAGCCACAACCCCGGGTCAGCCGGGTCAGCGCTTCGGCCCGCCTGCTGGCGGGCCGGACGGCCCGGCTAGCCCGCCGTCCCGCGTCGAGCGGGTGCTCGACGCGATCCCGGCGGCGGCTGGCCTGCTGTGCGCCGCCGAAGGCCTGACCGTGATGACGGCCTGGTTCGTGCGGGCGACGGCCATCTTGCTCCTCGGCGGCCCGCATCCGATGGTGTTCAACACCGCGCTCGCCGTGACGCTGACGGGGATCGCGCTGGCCTCCAGGTGGCCGAGGGCCGTGCTGACGGTGGCCGTGCTCGATGCAGCCCTCGGAGCCGTCACGCTGGCCGAGTACGCGCTGGGCCGCGGCCTCGGCATCGATCAGCTGATCGCGGCGGATTACCTCAGGGTGCCGGACCTGGTCCCGGGAAGGATTTATGCCGACAGCGCGGTGTGCCTGACGCTCCTCGGCGCGGGCCTGCTGGTGTGGGGTCCAGGGCGGCCCCGCAGGCGACCGGCCGCGCTGGCCGCGGCCGGATCCTTGATCGGCGCCATCGCCGTCACCGCGATCACCGGGTACGCCACGGGCACGCCTACGGAGTACACCTGGGCGCGGGTGACCGGCATGCCGCTGCTCGCCGCGGCCGCCATGCTCATCCTGGCGTTCAGCCTGCTGAGCATGGCCTGGCGCGACACTCCCGGCCATCTCGGGGGGCTGCCCAGGTGGCTCCCGCTGCCCGCAGGCGCGCTAGTGTTCGGTATCGCGGGCACCGTCTGGATGGCCATCGCGGGCGGCGGCGGCGCGAAGCGCTCGGCCGGGGGCGCTCCGACGGACGCAGTGGCGGTGCTCGGACTGATCATGGCCGGCCTGGTAGCGGTCATGGTCTGGCTGGCGCAGCAGGCGGACCAGCGCCGCCGGATGGCGGTGACGAGCACGGCGGAGGCGGCCGAAGCCACGATGATGGCGGAGAGAAACCAGGACCGGCTGTACCGGTTCCTTGACGCCATGCCGGTCGGGGTGTTCGCCGCGACACCGGACGGCCGGATCTTCTACTCCAACGACGAGGCCAACCACCTGGTCGGCCAGGGCGTCGTGGCGGACATCGGCGCCGGCGAGCTGGCACAGGCCTACGGTGCCTTCGTGATCGGCACCGACCGGCTGTACCCGACTGCGGACCTGCCGATCGTCCGGGCCGGCCTCGGCCAGTCATCCCACGTCGACGACATGGAGATCCATCATCCGGACCGTGAGGTGATTCCGCTGGAGGTATGGGGCTGCCCGGTGTACGGGGCGGGCGGAGAGGTGGACTACGCCCTGGCCGTGGTCGCCGACATGTCGGAACGCTCCGCCAGGGAAAAGGTGGTAACCGAACAGGCCGCGCTACTCGACCTGGCCCACGATGCGATCCTGGTGCGGGATCAGGACAGCCGCATCGTGTACTGGAACGCGGGCGCCGAGCGCCTGTACGGCTACACCAGGGCCGAGGCGGTCGGGCGTACCTCGCACGAGCTTCTTCGCACCAAGTTCCCCGCCCCCGTCACCGACATCGAGGCCGACACGGCCGGAGAAGGCCGGTGGGAGGGCGAGCTTATCCACCGGTGCGCCGACGGGCGGACCATCGTGGTCGAGAGCCGCTGGGCGGCGATGTACCTGCCGGACCGGTCCCTGAAGCAATACCTGGAGGTCAACCGGGACGTCACGGCCAGGAAAGAGGCCGAGCACGAGACGCTGCGGCGAGTAGAAGAGATCCGGGACCTGAACGCCACCCTGGAACAGCAGGTCCGCCAGCGCACCGTTCATCTGCGGCAGGCCAACAAGAACCTGGCCGCCTTCACCTACTCGATCGCCCACGACCTGCGCACTCCGCTGCGGGCGATGAGCGGATACGCCGAAACCCTGGCTGAGGAGTACGGCGACCAGCTCGGCGAAACCGGCATCGGGTACACCGGGCGCATCCAGGCGGCGACCGAGCACATGGCCACCCTGATCGATGACCTGCTGCAGCTGTCCCGGGTGTCCCAGGCCGAGATCAACCTCCAGCAGGTCGATCTCAGCGCCGAGGTCACCGCCATCTGCGGCCGGCTCCGGGCCGGCGATCCAGACCGCCAGGTCCTGGTGACCGTGCAGGACGGCGTCCGGGTCACCGCCGACCGCGCCCTGATCCTGATCGTGCTGGAGAACCTGCTCGAAAACGCCTGGAAGTTCAGCGCGGGCCGGGACGACGCCGGCATCACGTTCGCCACCACCACCGTCGACGGCGCCCCCTGCTGCTATGTGCGCGACAACGGGATCGGCTTCGACTTCGCCTACGCGGACAAGCTGTTCCAGCCCTTCCAGCGGCTGCACCCGGCCGGCGAGTTCCCCGGCACAGGGACCGGCCTGGCCACCGTCCAGCGCATCGTCGAACGCCACGGCGGCCGCACCTGGGCCGAAGGCTCCGTCGGCGGCGGCGCCACCTTTTACTTCACCCTGGACGCGCTCAGTCAGCCCGGCTGATCGCTGGGCATCAGCCGGGCCCGGAGCAGGGACCAGCGGACCGGGCCGCACCCGGCCCGGGGAGATCCGGCCTCCCTGATCAGCAGGGGACCGACCGGGGTGTCCAGGTGATAGTCCGTGTGCGGGCCACGGAACCTGATCTCGGTGACCGCGCCAGGCAGCTCACCCGGGCCGTCCGGGTCGCCGGGCTGGCCGGGGCCGCCCAGACGCGCCCAGTCGGGCCGGACCAGGACGGCGCAATTCGCGGGGTCGACGCCGGGGGCGGCCTGGATGACCCCGGCGGCGCTGACCGGCGCGTGCAGGACGGAGACGGGGCCGGTCAGCCGGGCCACGGTGAGGTCGTCCGGTTCGGCGTAGATGCGGGCCGGCGTCGCCACCTGCGCCAGCCGGCCGGAATGCAGCACCGCCACCCGGTCGGCGATGGCGAGCGCCTCCGTGGCGTCGTGGGTGGCGTAGAGCGCGGCGGCCCCGGCGCTGGCCCGGCGGCGCGCCACCTCCTGCAGGATCTGCCCGCGCAAGCCCGCGTCCAGGTGCGCGGTCGGCTCGTCGAACAGGTACACCGCGGGCTGGCAGGCCAGCGCCCGGGCCAGCCCGACCCGCTGCTGCTCGCCGCCTGACAGCTGCCCAGGACGGCGGTCCGCCAGCGGGCCCAGGTTCAGCTGCGCCAGGATCGCCTGCGCGCCCTGCCGGGCCGCCGCCTTCGACGCCCCGGCCCGGCGCAGCGGGTAGGCCACGGTGTCAAGCACGGACAGGTGCGGCCACAGCGCGTGGTCCTGGAACACCATGCCGATCCGCCGTCGCTCCGGCGGCACGCACCGGCCCGGCGCCGACGCCAGCTGGCCGGCCAGCCAGATCTCCCCGGCCAGCGGCGCGACGAAGCCGGCGATGGCGTTCAGCAGGGTGGTCTTGCCCGACCCGGACGAGCCGAGCAGCGCGATCGTCTCGCCGGGAGCCACGGCCAGGTCAAGGCCGGCCAGCACCGGCCGGTGCTGGGCGGACCGGTGCGGGCCGACGGACAGGTCCGTGCAGCGGACGGCGTCCGGGGTGCGCAGCGCACGGGTCGTGGTCACCGGAAAATTCGGGGGATTCTGGGGGCGAAGGCGGCGGCGCAGGCCACCAGCACCACCGGGGCGGTCAGCACCACGGCCAGCGCCGCGGTCGCGCCGACGCCGCCGAGATCCTGGGAGTTCATGATCACCACCGCGAACGTTTCCGTGCCCGGCCCGTACAAGATCGTGGACATGGTCAGCTCGTGGAAGGCCAGCACGAACACCAGCCCGGCCGCGGTGCTCACCGCCACCGTGAGCGGCGGCAGCAGCACCGTGCGGACCGCCGTGGCCGGCCCGGCGCCGCTCAGCCGCGCCGCCCGGGTCAGGCCCGGCGGCAGCCGGTCCAGCGCGGCCTGCACCGGGCGATGGCCGAACACCCAGAACTTCGCCACGTACGCCAGCGCGATGATCGTCACCGAACCGTCCAGCCACCGGCCGTACCCGATGATGATGCCCACCGCCAGGGCCGAGCCGGGGATCGCGTACGCCAGCGTGATGACGGTGCCGAGCGGGCCGCGCCAGCGACCCCGGGCCAGCCCGGCCACGGCGCCGCCGAGCAGCGGCGCGCCGATCGCGGCGGCCAGGGCCAGGCCGGCACTGCGCAGCAGGGCGACGCCGCCGCCGCCGGAAAAGCCGGCCCCGAAGTTGGCCAGGGTCCAGTTCGCCGGGACCGGAGCCAAGCCGGGGCCGCGGGTCAGCGCGGTCAGCACCAGGGTCAGCATCGGTATCCCCGCCGCGACCACGGCGTAGGCCCACACGATCACCGTGACGACCCGGTCGGCCGCGGTCCCTGGCCGGTCCGCCGCCGGCGGCGTGTCCGGCCGCGCGGTTGGCCGCAGCCGGGCCAGCCACACGTCGAGCGGGCCGAGCGCCAGCAGCACAAGCAGCACCAGGGCCAGAGCCAGCACGGTGAGCTCGGTGAACGCCGCCGGGGCCGCCGACAGGGAAAGATCGTTGTAGACCAGCGTCGGCAGCATGGCGAACCCGGCCGGGGTGCCGAGCACCTCGGGCACGGCGAAACTGCCCGCCGCCGTGACGAACACAAGCGCGGCCGCGCCGAGCAGCGGTATCCGCAGCAGCGGCAGCGTGATCGTGCGCAGGACAGTCCAGCCGCTCGCGCCGGCCGACCGCGCCGCCCGCTCCAGGGCGGGATCGGCCCGGGCGGCCAGCCCGGCGGTGACGGCCAGGTACGCCAGCGGCATCCCGTACACGGTCAGCGCCGCGATGATGCCGGCCGGCCCGAACAAGCCGGGCATGCTCACTGCGGCCAGCCGGTCGGACAGGCCGGCCGGCCCATAGGCTTGACTCCAAGCGAATCCCAGAACGAACTCGGGTATCACAAGCGGCCCAGCGATCAGCAATCTGGGGCCTAGCCGGGATCGTCCCGGCCTGCCCTCGATCGCCAGCGCGAGCGCGGTGCCCGCGGCCACGGCCAGAACCGTGACCGTGGCCGCCACCGCCACGGTGTGACCGATCGCGACCCGGCTACCTGGCTCGCTCAGCGCCCGCCAGATCCCGGTCAGCCCGGCACCGGCCGCGATCCGGGCCAGGCTGACCAGCGGCACGACCACCAGCGCGGCGATCACCGCGGCCAGCAGCGCCGCGGCGGCCGCGCGGGCGGCCGAGAAGGGCACTGGCCTAGGCCCCGAAGATGGCCTGGTACTGCTGCAGCACCTGGTCCTGCCGGCCGAACAGCGTGGTCCAGGCGGGATAGACCTCGGTGCTGCCCGCCGGGCGGGCCGGGCCCGCGATACCGGGCAGCACCGGCTGGTAACCGGTCTTCCCGATCAACGTCTGACCCGGCGCAGACAGGACGTAGCGCAGCAGGGCCTGCGCCACGGTGCCGTCGGCCCCCTTCGCGGTCACCGTTTCCGCGATCGGGCTGTACAGCGAGATCGCGCCGTCGTCCGGCCAGTCGAGCACCACAGGGGAGCCTTGTTTCACCGCGGCGCGCACCTCGGAATCCAGCGTGATGCCGAGTGAGTACCGGCCTTCGGCCACGTCGGTGACCACTTCGGGGATCGTGCCCACCTGAACCGCGCCGTTGGCCTTGAGCTTGTGGTAGAAGTCCAGGCCGAACCCCGGCGCGGTGTCGAAGTAGCCGAGCGCCGCGAACGCTGATCCGGCCGCAGCCGGATCAGGGATGGCCACCTTACCCCGGTAGGCCGGGCTGGCCAGGTCGGCCCAGGTCTTCGGCATCGGGGTCAGCCCCTTGTGCGCCACGATGACCAGGTACAGCTCGCGGGTGCCCCAGAAGTACGTGGTCTTGTCCTGCGAGGGCACGCCGGCCAGGTCAGGCAGCGGCCAGGTCTGGAACAGTCCCTGCTGGGCGTAGGACTGCATGGACAGCGGATCGGTGCCCCAGATGACGTCGGCCCGCAGGCCACCCGAATGCTTGTCGGCGGCGATGCGCGCGTTGAGCTGCCCGGTGGTGGCCCGGAACACCGTGACCTTGACACCGGGCTCGCGCTTGGCGAAACCGTTCAGCACCGCCGTCACCGTGCCCTGGGTGACCGAGGTGTACAAGGTGAGCTGGGGTGCCGCGGTGGCGGCCGATGACGGGGACGACCCGCAGGCAGCTAGGCTGGCGGCGAGCAGGAACGGCACAGCGGGAGCAAATGCGCGGTAAATCCTCATCGCAGCTTCCCTCAATGAATAGGGCGGGCCGCGCCGGCCTGATCCGGGACATCGGGACCAAGAATCCAGCTGCGGTGCGGCGGCGCGGTCGGCGGGCTCGCCGGGCGCGGTACGGGTTGTGACGCCCGCGGCGGGGGTGCGGCTTCGAGGCTTCGGTCGGGCTGCCAGCTGCGCGGGTCGGCCGCCAGCCCGATCAGGTAGGTCACCGTACAGTCCAGCGCCGCGGCCAGGTCGGGCAGGCGTCCCACCGCCAGCCTGCGGCCGTTCTCGATCGCGCTGAGCGCCTGGTTGGACAGCCGTGAGCCACCCCTGGCGACGCGTTCCACCACGTCAGCCTGGGTCAGGCCGAGTTCGCGGCGGCGTTCCCTGATGCGGATGGCGCAGGTCAGGTTGCGCTGCGCCACGGTATGGTATCCCGCCACGATCACCTCCGGCCCCTGCGTTGCCTTTCGAGTATTCGCCGGTTCCCGGATTCGCGCAATCCGTGATTCCCGTGACCCAGTACTACGGCTAGCCAGATTCCGAGGGGCCCGGGGGCGGGTCGGTGAGGCTCGCGGGCGTCTCGTCCCAGTCGGGCATGTCGGCTAGGGGGTAGATGGTGTAGTGGGCGAAGTTGTAGATCGGCATCAGCGCGATCAGCCGCTCGAGTTCTTCGTTCGAGCCCACGTCGTACAGCCAGGCGCCGCCGTGCGCGCCGACGATGTGATAGCGCGCCGCCACCTGCCCGGTCTGCTCGAGCGGCTTGGCGTACGCGGGCATCCGCGCGACCGCTGACGCTACCCGCGGGGACAGCAACGACAGGTCGAGCTTCCAGATGACCAGGAACTTCACGCTGGTCAGCTTATTCCGCGGCGTCCGCGGGCCCGGCCCCGGCGAGGTCCACCTCGAACTCCACCACGACCTCGTCCTTGAGCTTGAGCGCGCCGAAGAAGCCGCTGTACGGCTTGATCCCGAAGGCGGACTGCGGCACGGTGCCGGAACCCCGGTACCGGCCTTCGCCGGGTGCATTCACCTGCAGCCGGACCGGCTGGGTCTGGCCGTTGAGGGTCAGCGAACCCTCGACCGCGCCGCCGTTGGCGCCGAAGCGGACGACCCGGGAGGAGGTGAAGCTGGCCGAGCCGTCGCCCAGGATCCCGCTCATGGTCTTCTTGATGTCCCTGCGGTCCGAGTCGTTGAGCGGCTTGGCTCCGCCGGTGCCCTCCCGGACCTCCAGCGAACCGAGATCCAGGTCGGCCGTGACCTTGGCCGCCGCCACCCCGCCCGCGTCCTCGTCCGGCACCTCGAGCAGGGCCGACCATCGGGTGAACTCGATGGTCAGGTCGTGGCCCACCTTGGCGGCGAGGCCGGCCCGGCCGGTCTTGACCACGACACGGCCCGTGCCGGGGCCGAGCCGGAAGCTACCTGTATGTGCAGTCACGGGCCCCACCGTAGGGGTTCAAGCGGGAAAAGGTCTACTGGGGGTTCGGCTGGGGCTGACGGAGTATTCCAATATCGGGCAATACGGTAATCAGGTGACACTGTCACCAATGGTCACTTACGTATCTGGACACATGTGTCCAGACTGTCGCGGGAGCAGATTTTCCGGCGCAGATTTTTTCAGGGCAGCGGAAAATCGCCGAAGAGTTCCCGGATTCGCCGTAGATCGCGCAGCCGCGGCTCGGTGGTCCCGCCTACCCAGCGGCTAACCGTTTTTACCGACACTCCGAGCTGGCGCGCGGCCGCTTCCATGGTCATGCCCTCACGGCGCAGTACCCCGGCCATCCAGTCGGCGAACGCGGTCTGATCGGAGTCGTCGTAGCCGGATCGTGCTCCTCCCCGGGCGGCGGCGGCCTCCCCCATCGCCATCGCGTCGGCCTTGAGCAACGAGGTCAGCGCGTCCAGGCCCGCGGCCGTGCCGACCTGGGCACCGGAGCGCAGCACGTCGACCTCGACGTGATCAGGGAAGATGCGGAAGGAGATGTTGATCGCGCCGGTCGGGCCCGCCGCCTCGAGCAGCGCATGGGCGACCGTCTCGCCCACCTCCCGGTTGTCCTGCTCGGACAGCGGCGACTGGGCCAGGCAACGGCGGACGAAGTCACGGACATCCGGGATGGAAGAGGGCCGGGCCGGAAACGTCTGCGACAGGACGACGACGGGTACTACCTCGATGTTGTCGCTGACCATGTCGGCTCGCTTGTCCATCGCCGCCCTCCGCTTCGCCCATCACGAAAAACTGCCCGATGCGGCGCCGTCACCGGGTCTGACAATGAGAGTACGTTGAAAATGTCCGCGACGACGAGCCAGAATGTCAGACATATGTGTCCAGCGAGGTGACTCATCTGTCTTGAGATCAGTCCTTGACAGGTCTACTGTGAGGGCATCCGGTGATGGCCCTGTGGTCACGCGCCGGCCTAGTGAATACGTGATGAGCGGTCAACTGGGCGGCGGATGCCGTCAACGTTCTACTGTGGCGCGGCGAGAACGGACTCGCCGGCCTCAGCGATTTCACACGGCCCTCGCGCTATGGGCCGGCCTCGGGCCGGGCAGGGCCGCACGATGCACCGGCGTGATCTGGGCGCAGGCGAAAGGCCGGGCGGCCCGCGGCCGCCTTCCCGCACTTCCGCGTCCCGCGCACGCGTGACCTTAACCCGGGCGCTCGCGGACGCGGGACGCCCCACGAAGGGGTGGGCGCTATGACCCAGGCCACGGAGGAACCAGTCCTCCACATACTCTGGATGAACGGCGGCCTCGGCTGCGACGGCGACTCGGTGGCACTGACGGCCGCGACCCAGCCCAGCATCGAGGAAATCGTGCTCGGCGCCCTGCCGGGACTGCCCAAGGTGGCGGTGCACTGGCCGCTGATCGACTTCGAATGCGGCCCCGAGCAGGGCGCGGACAACTTTATCGAGTGGTGGCACAAGGCGGACCGGGGGGAACTCGACCCGTTCGTGCTCGTGGTGGAAGGCTCGATCCCGAACGAGGCGATCAAGTCCGAGGGGTACTGGTGCGGCTTCGGCAACAACCCGGCGACGGGCCAGCCGATGACCACCAACGAGTGGCTCGACCGGCTGGCCCCCAAGGCCACGGCCATCCTGGCGGTGGGCACCTGCGCCACCTACGGCGGCATCCACGCGATGGCGGGCAACCCGACCGGCGCCATGGGCGTACCGGACTACCTGGGCTGGGACTACAAGTCCAAGGCGGGGCTGCCGATCGTCTGCGTGCCGGGCTGCCCGATCCAGCCGGACAACCTGTCCGAGACGATCCTGTACCTGCTCTACCAGGTGGCCGGGCAGGCGCCGATGATCCCGCTGGACGAGGCGCTGCGGCCGCGGTGGCTGTTCGACGCCACCGTCCACCAGGGCTGCGACCGGGCCGGGTATTACGAGGAAGGCGACTTCGCCACCGAGTACGGCTCGCCGAAGTGCCTAGTCAAGCTGGGCTGCTGGGGCCCTGTGGTCAAGTGCAACGTACCCAAGCGGGGCTGGATCAACGGCGTCGGCGGCTGCCCGAACGTGGGCGGCATCTGCATCGCCTGCACCATGCCAGGATTCCCGGACAAGTTCATGCCCTTCATGGACAAGCCACCAGGCTCGACGATGTCGACGACCGCCAGCGGCATGTACGGCACCGTGATCCGCAGCCTGCGCGGCTTCACTGCCCGCACGGCGGACAAGGAACCGAAGTGGCGCTCCAAGGGCTCTGAACTCCGCACTGGCTACCAGAAGACGTGGTGACACGATGACAACCACAGAAAACGACGTCCCTGCGAGCACCGACAAGAGCCAGCTCACCGAGATGGCCTGGGATCCCATCACCCGGATCGTCGGCAGCCTCGGTATCTATACCAAGATCGACTTCAAGGCCAAGACGGTCGCGGAGTGCCACAGCACCTCCTCGATCTTCCGCGGCTACAGCATCTTCATGAAGGGCAAGGACCCCAGGGACGCGCACTTCATCACCAGCCGGATCTGCGGGATCTGCGGTGATAACCACGCGACCTGTTCCGTCTACGCGCAAAACATGGCCTATGGCGTCCGCCCGCCGCACCTCGGTGAGTGGATCCTCAACCTGGGCGAGGCCGCGGAGTACATGTTCGACCACAACATCTTCCAGGAGAACCTGGTCGGGGTCGACTACTGCGAGAGGATGGTGGCCGAGACCAACCCGGGCGTGCTCGAGCAGGCCAACCACACAGAGGCGCCGCACGCGGGCGAGCACGGCTACAAGACCATCGGCGACATCATGCGCTCGCTGAACCCGCTGGAAGGCGAGTTCTACCGCGAGGCCCTCCAGGTCAGCCGGTCCACCCGGGAGATGTTCTGCCTGATGGAGGGCCGCCACGTCCACCCGTCCACGCTGTACCCCGGCGGGGTGGGCACGGTCGCGACCGTGCAGCTGTTCACCGACTACCTAACCCGGCTGATGCGCTACGTGGAGTTCATGAAGCGGGTCGTGCCCATGCACGACGACCTGTTCGACTTCTTCTACGAAGCGCTGCCCGGGTACGAAGAGGTCGGCCGGCGGCGGGTGCTGCTTGGCTGCTGGGGGAGCCTGAACAACCCCGAGTACTGCGACTTCACCTACCGGAACATGGCCGACTGGGGCCGCAAGATGTTCGTCACGCCCGGCGTGGTCGTCGACGGCAAGCTGGTCACCAACAGCCTGGTCGACATCAACCTGGGCATCCGGATCCTGCTCGGTCACTCGTACTACGAGGACTGGGAAGACAAGGAAATGTTCGTCACCCACGACGAGCTTGGCAACCCGGTCGACCGGCGTCACCCGTGGAACCAGCACACCATCCCGCGGCCGCAAAAGCGAGACTTCGACGACAAGTACAGCTGGACCATGTCGCCGCGCTGGTTCGACGGCCAGGACCACCTGCCGCTTGACACCGGCGGCGGCCCCATCGCCCGGCTCTGGGCGACCGCGCTGGCCGGCCTGGTCGACTGCGGCTACGTGCAGGCCACCGGCCACAGCGTGAAGATCAACCTGCCGCGGACCATGTCCCGGCCGGAGAAGACCTTCGAGTGGAAGATCCCGGTCGACAAGCAGGGCCGGCCGCTGTCCAACGCGATCGAGCGGAACCGGGCCAGGACCTACTTCCAGGCCTACTCCGCCGGGGTCGCGCTGTACTTCGTCGAGCAGGCGCTCGCCGAGATCCGGGCCGGGCGGACCAAGACCTGGGAATCGTTCAACGTGCCCCAGGACGCGAACAGCTGCGGCTTCACCGAAGCGGTCCGCGGCGTGCTGTCGCACCACATGGTGATCAGGGACGGGAAGATCGCGAACTACCACCCGTACCCGCCGACCCCGTGGAACGGCAGCGTGCGGGACAGCTACGGCACGCCCGGGCCGTACGAGGACGCGGTGCAGAACACGCCGATCTTCGAGGAGAACCCGCCGGACAACTTCAAGGGCATCGACATCATGCGCGCGGTCCGCAGCTTCGACCCGTGCCTGCCCTGCGGTGTGCACATGTACCTGGGCAACGGCAAGACGCTCAACACGGTGCACTCCCCGACGGGAACCACCCTGGCGATGTAACGCCGGGGATCTGGCAGCAGCGGTCACCAGCGGCACAGTGGGAGGGCGAATGGCCTCGGGTCATGATGCGCGGGTCGTGGGCGTAAAGATCGAGAAGCTGCTCGCCGAGCTTGCGTCCAGCGCCGCACCGCAGCTGGCGCAGACCGCCGAGGAACTGGTGAGATGCCTGGTGGAGCTGTACGGTGACGGGCTGACCGAGATGGTCAGGATCGTCGGCGAGGACGCCGAAGCGGGTCCGCGGCTGATGCACAGCCTGATCGCGGACCCGTTGGTGGAGAGCCTGCTGCTGGTACACGACCTGCACCCGCTCGAGGTCGGTGCGCGGGTGCAGCGCGCCATCGACCAGGTGCTCCCCCAGTTCGGCTCGCACGCGGGCCAGGTCGAGTTCGGCGGCATCGACGATCGGGGCGTGATTCACCTGCGCCTGGAGGCCGCCGCCGGTCACGGCTGCGGGTCCTCGCCGGACGCGGTCCGGCTGGCCATCGGCGACGCCGTCACCGCCGCCGCCCCCGAGACGGCCGGCCTCGACATCGAGATGGTCCAGGCACCCGCCGAACTGCCGCTGCTGCAGATAGGCCGGCGCCCGGCCGGCCTCCAGGGGGCCCGGTGACCACCTGGGGCGCCGCTGAAGGTCCCAGTCACGAGACCTCAAGGACCACAGCGACCGGCCTTCGCCGCTTCGCCAAACGAGCGCCCGGTGCTCACCGGCGCGGTACCCAGCCCGCCGGCACCGGGCCGGCCACACCCCCGCCGCCTGCTTCCGAGGCGGTGGCCGCTTCGCCGCCCCGCCCGCCGGACCTCGGCGATCAGCGGGAACTGGACGGACTGGCGGCCCTGGTGGCCGGCCTGCCCGCCCTGGACAATGTTCCTGGCCCGAGCGGGACCCGGAGCATGGACGCCGCCCCGGCGCAGGCCGGCGTCGAGCACTGCGAGCTGTGCCGTGAGGTACTCCACGACCGGCACGGGCATCTGGTGGACACCGAGAAACGGTCACTGGCCTGCGCCTGCCGCGCATGTTATCTGCTCTTTACTCATGAGGGGGCGGCAGGCGGCCGGTACCGTGCGGTGCCCGAGCGCGTCTATCACGATCCTGGCCACCCGCTGAGCGCCGAGGACTGGAACGAGCTGCAGATCCCGGTCGCGATGGCGTTCTTCTTCTACAACTCCGCGATCGGCCGGGTGGTGGCCGGGTACCCGAGCCCGGCCGGCCCGACCGAATGCGAGCTCGACCTCGAGGCCTGGGACAGGATCGCCGCCGCACACCCGCTGTTCGGCACGATGTCACCCGATGTCGAGGCCATCTTGGTGAACCGCACCGACCTCGGCCACGAGGTCTTCCTGATCCCGATCGACATGTGCTACTCGCTGGTCGGCGAGCTTCGCATGTACTGGACCGGGTTCGACGGCGGCGCCGAGGTCCGCACCGCGGTGGCGACGTTCCTGGCCGGCCTGCGGCACCGCGCCGTCGCGCTTGACCGCCGGGCCGCCCACCAGGAGCTGGGACGCTGATGGCAGACCTGATCTTCGGCTGCACCGGCGCGACGGCCGAACGGTACGCCGTGACCCCGACGCTGGGCTTCCACCTGACCGTGACCGAACGTTCCGGCGCGCGCATTCACGCCATCGCGCTGCGCTGCCAGATCCGGATCGAGCCGCACCGCCGCCGGTACTCCGCGATCGAAGCGGAGCGGCTGCACGACCTGTTCGGGGACCCGTCGCGGTGGGCCGAGACGGTCAAGCCGATCCAGCTGGCCACGGTCACCGCCATGGTCCCCAGCTTCACCGCGGTGACCGAGGTCGAGCTGCCGGTGCCGTGCAGCTACGACCTGGAGGTGGCCTCCGGGCGGTACTTCGCCGGCCTGGACGACGGCACCATCCCGCTGCTTATGCTGTTCAGCGGCACCGTCTTCATCGCCACCGAGCAGGGCTACTCCGTCGAGCTCGTGCCGTGGAGCGCCGAAGCCTCCTACCGGATGCCGGTGGCCCTCTGGAAAGAGCTCGTCGACGCGCACTTCCCCAACAGCGGCTGGCTGCGCTGCAGCCGCCAGACGCTGGACGTGCTGTCGGCCTACAAGGCGAAGCACGCGCTGCCCACCTTCGACGCCACCCTGAGCGCCCTGCTGGCCACGGCGCAGAGCCTGGCCGACGAGACCACGACCGGCGAGGCGAGGCAACCGTGAGCCTGGACGTCGTCCGGCGCATCGCGGACGCGGTGCTCTACGAGGGCTACATCCTGTACCCCTACCGGGCTTCGGCGCAGAAGAACCGCAGCCGCTGGCAGTGGGGCGTGGTCATGGCGCCCGGATACGCGGCCGCGGAGGAGTCGGAGCGCGATTTCACCCAGGCCGAGGTCGTCCTCGAGCACTCCGGCCAGCCCGCCGTCCGGCTCATCCTGCGTTTCCTGCAGGTGCAACGGCGCACTACCGACGCTCCCCAGCCCGGCGCCGCGGTGCAGAGCTGGGACGAGGCGGTGGAACGCGAGATCGAGTTCACGGTCGGACCGCAGGACCTGCTCGGCGCGGGCTACCGGCACGAGTTCGCAGTTGACGGCGGCCAGGAGCGCGAGCCGCTGGCCGGCCAGCCCGGGTCCGCCGGGTCCGCCGGGTCCGCCGGGTCCGGCTACGCGGTCCGCCGCCGGGAACCCCTGGCCGGGATCGTGTCGGTGCGGGCGTTCCCGCTCCAGGGCCCGTGGCAGGCGGTGCGGCTGCAGGTGCGGGTGGAGAACCGGACCGTGGCCGATCCCGTCCCGCGGCACCGGGACGAAGCGCTGCCCACCGCGCTGATCGCCGCGCACGTGATCATGACCGCCAGCGGCGGCGAGTTCATCTCGATGACCGACCCGCCGGAGTGGGCCAAGGCGGCCGTGGCCGAGTGCGAGAACGTGGGCGGCTGGCCGGTGCTGGCCGACCCGGACGGCGGCCGGGACATCGTGCTGTCCTCGCCCATCATCTTGTACGACCACCCCGAGATCGCGCCGGAAAGCCCCGGCGAGCTCTACGACGGCCTGGAGATCGACGAGATCCTCACGCTGCGCACCCTGGCGCTCTCCGATGACGAGAAGCTGCAAGCCAGGGCCACCGACCCGCGGGCGGCCGCGCTGATCGACCGGGTCGAGGCCATGGACCCCCGGGACATCGTGAAGCTGCACGGCACGGTCCGCTCCCCCCGTCCAGCGCCGGGCGGGGCGGGCCACTCGGGCGGCCCGGCCATGGTCGCGCGCACCAACGCCGCGGGTGAACCGGAGTGGATCGGCGATCCGGACGTGCCCTGGTGGGACCCGGGCGCGGACGCGTCCGTGTCGCCGGATACCGACACGGTGACCATTGGCGGCCACCAGATCGGCCGCGGCGCCAAGGTCCGGCTGCAGCCGGGTAAACGCCGCAGCGACGCCCAGGACATGTTCCTGATCGGGCGGATCGCCGAGGTCCAGGCGGTGCTGCTCGACGTGGACGACAACCCGTACCTGGCGGTGGCCCTCGTCGATGACCCCGACCAGGATCTGCGCATCGCGCACGGTCGCTTCCTGTATTTCACCGTGGACGAGGTCGAACCGTGCGAGCCGGCGTCATGACCGGGCGGACGCTGGTCGCGGGCGTGGGCAACGTGTTCCTGGGTGACGACGCCTTCGGGGTCGAGGTGGTCCGGCTGCTCGGTGAGCAGCCGCGCAGCGACGGCGTGGAAATCCGCGACTTCGGCATCCGCGGCGTCCACCTGGCCTATGAACTGCTCAACGGCTGCGACCTGTTCGTGCTGATCGACGCGGCGCCGCGCGGCGAACCGCCGGGCACGGTCAGCGTCGTGGACGTGCAGCTGCCCGATCCCGCCTCGCTGACCAGCCCGGTCATCGACGCGCACAGCCTGACGCCGGACAGCATCTTCGCGCTGCTCACCTCGCTGGGCGGCCGGCCCGGGCGCACCCTGCTCGTGGCCTGCGAGCCCGCCGACGTCAACGCCGGCATGGGCCTGTCCGAGCCGGTGACGCAAGCCCTGCCGCACGCGGTACGGGCGGTCGAGGAGATCCTGGCCCAGGCGGCCGCAGACGAGGCCGGAAGCCGGCCGGACTTACCGGGGAAGCCGCGACACAGGGAAGGGAGGTGCGCGTGATGCTGAGCAGGCTGATCAGGGCGATTATCGTCGCCGCGGTGCTGGCCATGGTGATCGAATCACTACCGGACATCAAGCGCTACCTAGAGCTCCGCGAGATGTTACCCACCGCGCCGGAGAGGATGTGATAGGCGTGGAAGTAGTACTTGGTTTTGCCATCGGTTACTTTGTCGGCACCCGCCAGGGACGGGAAGGCTTGCAGAAGGCGCTGGACTCGGCCCAGGCCATCATGGCGTCGGAGGAGACCCGTAAGTTGCTGGGCGAAGGCCTGGCCGCGCTGGAATCCGCCGCCGGGCCGGCCCTGGACCGGATGGGCGGGAAGTCGGGCCGGAGCAAGGCGGCCCTGCTCGGCAGCGTGATGGACGAAGTTCTCCAGCGGCGGCACGCCCGCCGCGCCGCCCAGGCGGCCTGACTAGCTGGGAGTGGAATGCACGAATACGGCTTGTGCGAGGGCGTACTTGACACGGTGCGCCAACGCGCTGGCGGCCGCAAGGTGACCGGGATCCGGGTCAGGTTCGGGGTCCGGCACGCGGTAGCGGAGGAGTCCCTGGCGCAGGCGTTCGGTTTCGTGGCCGACGGCACGGAGGCGGCCGGCGCCACCGTTGAGCTGGTCACGGTGCCCGCCGTCGTCACCTGCCCCGACTGCGGGTTCAGCGGCGAGACCACTGACCTGCTGGCGGTGTGCCCGCGCTGCGCCGGGGACAATGTCGCCATCACCGGCGGCGACGAGATGACGCTGGAATCGATCACGTACGAATCGGCACCCGCCGCCGAGAGGACGTAGGTATGTGCCTGGGAATTCCGGCTCAACTCGTCGCAGGCGAGACGGGTCATCCCGACCTGGCCCGGGTCGACATGGGCGGCGTCACCCGGGTGATCAACATGGGCTTGCTCGACGAGCCGCTCGGCCCAGGCGACTGGGTCCTTGTGCACATGGGTTTCGCCCTCCAGCCGATGACAGCGGCCGAAGCCCAGGACGCGCTCGACGCGCTGGGCGCCGAACGCGACGCCGAGGACCGGGAGGCCGCAGGCCGGGAGATCGCAGGCCGGGAGATCGCAGGCCGGGAGATCGCAGGCCGGGAGATCGCAGGCCGGGAGATCGCTGAGGAGATCCGATGACCGGGCCCAACGGCTCGACCGCCGCGACGGCCCACGAGGGTCCGCTGATGTTCGTCAGGTACGCGTACCCGCCGAACTCGCTCGGTTACTGCGGCCCGGACGACTTCACCGCCTTCCGCGAGTACGCGGTGGCCGGCGTGGTCGACCGGGGGCTGGTCCAGCTGGCCCAGGCGTTCGCCGGTGCCTGGCCGTACCTGGAGCTGATCGCGGCCGGCTGCGGCATCAAGGACCCGCTGGACCGCCGCGTGGTCGAGGCCTACTGGGTGGGCAACGACCTGCTCGACCAGGTTCCTGTCACCGAGATCGGCAACTCGATGGCGGAACGGTTCCGGCCCCGGGTCGGCAACAAGTTCCAGTTCCTCACCGAGGGCGTGCTGGCCGGCGGGGTACCGCATCACAGCTTCCACGTCTTCGGCGTCTACCCGTGGGTGGGCCTGCTCGGCGACGACCGCAAGGCCAAGCACGCCCTGATGGTGCTTGACCGGTGCCGGATCCGGTGGGGCCGGGTCATCGCTACCCACGGCGACCAGGCGGCAGTCGAGTTCCGGCCGCTGGTCTGGGACGGGCGGCTACTCACCCTGGGCGAGCCCAGGCAGGAGATGGCCAAGCTGACCCTGGACGGCGCCGCGATCGCCCACGACATCGGACCCGGTGACTGGGTCGCGCTGCACTGGGACTGGATCTGCGATCGGCTCACCCCGCGCCAGCTCCGTTCGCTGCGCGGGTTCACCCAGCGGCACCTGGACATGGTCAACCACCGGGTCGAGCACTCCGGCCCCCTCGCCGTCCTCGGCTGACTACACAGCTTGGTCGGCTGGTTGTGTCATCGTGACCCATGGGCCAGGCCACCCTAGCCCCAGCCGCACCAGCGGCCACGCACATCACGAGTGATCGGGCCGCGCTACCACCAGCAGGTCGGCCCCGGCCTCAGCATGACCACCAGGCCGGTAACCGCGCGGTGGACGGCGCCCCGGGCGGGGTAGAAAAACGGTAAATCATGCTATCCGGGGGCTGTCGTTCCGGCTGTACCCGGCTGCGCCGCGGTGACCTGGGTCCGGGCTCGTGCGGTCAGGGCGTGGATCTCGTCCAGGATGGATGGGCGCAGTGCGCTGGGGAGGTCGTGACCCATGCCCCTGCTCGAAGGGTTCTGCGCCCTCTGGATCGCCGGCGGCGGGGAGCCGATCGGCCGGGCGCTGAGCGACAACGAGGCGATCGACACCCTCACCGGACTGCTCGCCCATGGCCTGGCCGGCCCCCGGCGACCACCTCAGGACCGGCGCGGAACCCCCGCCCTCCTGACCCGTGGGCGTTCTAAAGTAAGGTGTGGTTGCGGAGTGTCGCCAGGTCTGGATGTGGTTGACTGTCGTCCCACGGTCGGCTGCCCCGGGCCGTACCTGCCCGGAATCAGCTCAGGACCGGCGATATGCCTGCAGTTACGGGTGCTATGACACCCGCTTCCGTAGACATATCCGGACAGTCGTCCCCTCCGGATGGGACCGGAGAGCACGAGGGCGCCCGCACCAAGGGACAGATTACTGCAAACCACGCAATTCGCGGGATGTGAGTTCCGCTGATACGACACGCCGCGAACGCAGGTAATTCCGGAATGCTCACCGGTCAGGCCGGGGTGACGACGAGCTGGCGCAGGTACAGGTCGCGGAAGGTCACCGGGCCGCGCGGGCCGGGTACCGCGTCGATGTTGATGCCCGTCTCGGGCACCGAGAACAGCTTGAACCCGTCGAGCAGCCGGGTGCTGGCGTTCCAGAACGCGCCGGTGCCCGCGTACGCGTCCAGGAACTCCGCCGCCGCCGCCGGGTCCGCGGTTACGATCGCCGCGGCCAGCCCCGAGGTCTCGGAGTTCGCCAGCAGCGCGGCGGCCCGCGGCCCGTCGGCCGGCGCGAGCGTCACGGTCGGCTCGTGGCCCGGATCAAGCGCCCACTCGTGGCCGAGCGGATGCGCGTGCGGCGGCAGCGAGGCGGCGACGCCGAGCTGGTCCAGCCGGGCGGTGATGGCCGGCACCAGCTCGGCCCACCGGCTGGGGTGCACGAGCAGCAGGTTGAGCCGGTTGCAGACGCCGAGCCGGTCCAGGCTGGCGGCCACCAGCTGTTCGGCCAGCGCCCGGTCGGCGGCCGCGTCCAGGTACATGACCGCGCCGCCGTCGGCGTGGGCCATCGTCCGCACCCCGTGCCTGGCCGCCTCGGCGGCCAGCGCCCGGGTGCTGTCCCCGCTGCCGCGCAGGATCACCAGCGGGATCAGGCCGGGCTGGCTGACCAGCGCCCGGGCCGAATCCTGGCCGGGCGCGCGGACCAGCTGGATCATGGCCGGGTCGAGTCCGTGCGCGGCCAGCGCGGGCGCGATGACCTCATCGGCCAGCGCGATAGCCGAACGGATCGCGGCTGACCCCGTCCGCAGCACCCCGGCGTTGCGGGACTTGACGAACTGCGACGCGATGTCCACCACCACGTTCGGCCGGGCCTCGAAGTTGGCGCCGATCACGCCGACCGGCCGGCGCCGTTCGGTCAACCGCAGGCCGTCCGGCAGCTCCCTGATCGTCCGCTGGGACGGCTCCGTCGGCACGCTGGCCAGCGCGCGCAGCTGGCCGGCGATGGCCTCGATCCGCGCCTGATCCAGCCGCAGCCGGTCGAGCAGCGCGTCCCTGATGCCCTGCTCCTTGGCCGCCGCGATGTCGTCGGCGTTGGCCGCGAGCACCGGCCCGGCCGAGGCGGCCAGCCGGTCCGCCATCGCCCGCAGCGCGTCGGCCAGCGTCCCGTCCGGCACGCTGGCCAGGTCCGCGACCGTCTCGCGGGCGGCCCGCGCGGCCGCCTCCACCGCCTGGTTTGCGTCGGCGTCAGCCGTCATGACTTGTCCCCTGCCTCGGTGGTTCGTGTCCGGTCCAGGCTACGCAGCGGCGGGGCCTCAAGCCCGCAGGACGACTCACGCCGCGGCGTGGACCCAGAAGCCCCCGCGGTCCGGGGCGGGTTGCGGATGGTGAGCGCGGCCAGCAGCCCGCCGGCCGCGCAGAACACGGCGGCCATCATCGCGGCCACCTTGAAGCCGTGGGCGAGCGCGGCCGGGTGCAGGTAGCTGTCGCCGGTGATGCCGGCCAGCGCGGGCAGCACCGCCACCGCGATCAGCCCGGCCGCCCGGGCCACGTCGTTGTTGACCGCCGAGGCGACGCCCGCGTGGTCGGCCGGGGCGGCGGCCAGCGCGGTCGCGGTCAGCGGCGCCACGTTGATCGCGATCCCGAACCCGAACACCACCACCGCGGGCAGCACCGCGGTCAGGTAGTCGCCGGAAGCCCCGATCCGGGTGAAAAGCAGCAGCGACCCGGCGATCACCAGCGGCCCGGCGGACATCTGCAGCCGCGGCCCGATCCTGGCCGCCAGCGCGCCAGAACGCGAGGACAGCGCGAGCATGATGACGGTCACCGGCAGCAGCGAGGTGCCCGCCTCGATGGGTGAGTAGCCGCGGGTCACCTGCAGCACGGTGGGGACAAGGAACAGCAGCCCGCCGAGCGCGGCGTAGACCACGAAGGTCACCGCGTTGGCCGCGGAGAACTGCCGGGACGCGAACACGCCAAGCGGCAGCATCGGCTCCGCTTCGCTGGCCTCGGCCAGGATGAACAGGCCGCCAAGCACGAGGCCCACGGCCAGCGGGACCAGCACCTGAACCGAGCCCCACCCGTCCGCCGACGCCGCGATCAGCCCGTAGGTGATACCGGCCAGCGCGCCGCTGATGCAGACCGCCCCCTTGACGTCGAGCCGCGGCACCGGCCCAGGCGACTTCGTCTCCGGCACGTGCCGGGCCGCGATGGCCACCACCACCACCGCCAGCGGCAGGTTGATGAAGAACACCAGCCGCCACGACACCGCGCCGATCAGCCAGCCGCCCAGGAACGGGCCGATCGCGGTGGCCACCCCGCCGAGCCCGGACCACGCGCCGATCGCGGCCGACCGGTCGTCCCGCGCGAACGACGCCTGCAAGATGGCCAGGCTGCCGGGGGTCAGCAGCGCCCCGCCGACCCCCTGCAGGGCACGCGCCGCGATGAGCATCGGAGCGTTCAGCGCCAGCCCGCACAGCAAGGAGGCGACCGCGAACCACACCGTGCCGATCACGAAGATCTTCCGCCGGCCGTAGCTGTCGCCCAGCGTCCCGCCGAGCAGCAGCAGCCCGGCCAGGGTCAGCGTGTAGGCGTCCACCACCCACTGCACGCTGGCCACCCCGGCGTGGAAATCCCGCCCGATGGCCGGCAGCGCGATGCCGACCACGGTGGCGTCCAGGGCGGCCATGCCGGAACCGAGCACGGTGGCGGTCACCACCCACCGGCCCGCGACGGTGGACAGCCGCAGCCCGTCAGAGCCGGTAGCCTGGGCTGCCATGCTCACGACCTTCCTGGCCGGGTGGCCAGCACCGAACCGCCGAGGATCAGCGCGAAGGACACGCCGATCGCCGCGGTCAGGTGCTCGCCGAGGACTCCGACGCCGAGGGCCACCGCCACGGCGGGGTTGACGTAGGTGATGACGGTGGCCCGGGCCGGGCCGACCTCGGCGATCAGCCGGAAGAAGACCAGGAACGCGGCCGCGGTGCAGATCACGCCGAGCCCGGCCAGAGCCCCGAGCACCTGGACCGACGGCAGCGTCCGCGGCCAGGTCAGCGCCGCGAACGGCGCGTACACCACGGTGGCCGCGGACAGGCAGGCGGCATTGACCGCGACCAGCGGCAGGTGGGCCAGCTTGCGGTTGGCGATCAGCGGGCCGGTCGCGTAACCGAGCGCGGTCCCCAGCACCTCGGCCACCGACAGCGCGTCGCCGCGGCCCGCGCCGGGTCCCGCGAGCAGGGCCACCCCGGCCAGCCCGATCGCCAGCCCGATCCAGCGGAGGCCGGTGAGCCGGTCGCCGCCGCGGGTGGCCAGCGCCAGCAGCGCGCTGATGATCGGCACCGCCGCGATCAGCAGGCCGCTGGTGGAGCTGGGCAGCCGTCGTTCGGCGGTGGACAGCAGCGCGAACGGCCCGACGATCTCGACTGCCGTGAACGCGGCCAGCCACCGCAGGTGGCCCTTCAGCGCGCCGAGCTGACCGCCGCGCAGGGCCGCGGGCCACAGCAGCAGCGCGCCGAGCGCGACCCGGGTGAAGACAAGCACCGGCACCGAGACGCCACCGTCGGCCACCTTGATGAGCAGGTACGGGATGCCCCAGATCACGCTCATTGCGGCGAACAGCAGCCACCCGCGCCTGCTCAACCCCACGCTCCCGTCGATCCGGCCGGGCCGCCGGCGGCCCGGCCTTCAGCGTAGAGGAACCGCCGGGCAGCCACAGATGCAGGCAGACCCCCAGCGAAACCAGGCGGCGGGTTCTGGGGCCCCCGTCGCCGGCCCGGGAAACACCGGGGCCGGGGGCGGGGCCAAGCCCTGGTCAGGGTGGCCGCGGCCAGTGGTGCCGCCCCGGATGGTGCTGATGGTGCCGGTGACGATGATGGAACCGACGCCGGCCCGGAAGCCGGAAATGATCGGCGCGGTGAAGACAGCGGCCGGCGGCTCGTCTATGACCCGCGGTGGATGCGGCACCCGGATCGAGACCGTGGACAGCATCAGGAAGGCGATCGCCCCGGCCGATACCACCATGACCGGCACGGTGCTTCCGGCCGGATGGGAGCGGAAGACCGCCCCGGCCCGGCCGACGCCGGTCCCGATCCGGTCCGCGCACAGCGCGAGGGCCAGCTGGACGGCCGGCAGCCGGGGACAGTGACCCATCCGGGCGGACAGCCGCAGCCTGCGCAGCGCCGACCGGCGCTGCGCCGTGGTCAGGCCACAGAGCAGATAGACGGTGGTCTCGCGGCCATGACACTCGGCCGCCGCATGTAACCCAGGGGACAGCTCGTTCTGATCGCGATAACGGATTTTAATCATGGCTCAGCCAATTCATGTGCACTACCTAAGAAAGGTATGGAAACGGCAAGTGCACGCCCCCCCACTGAGGCGTTATGTTTCCATATTATAGCTTAGCGGAATGCCACGTTCACGCTAAACAACATGGGTTATCCGTCACTGCGACGATACGGCGGCCCAAGTGCGGACAAACCGCCGACGTGACGTGCGCACGGCGGCCGGTTAGGCTGCCAGGGTGATATCCGCCCAGGCCGCGCCCGCCGCCGACGCGAAGACGAGCGGCCCGGGCGGGTTCGGCGGGTTCGCCACCCGCTGGGCGCTGCTCATCTCGGTGGCCGGCGGCCTGGCCACCTTCGCCGCCTTCCCCCCGGTCAACGCCTGGCCGCTGGCGGCGGCCGGGCCGGGGTTGCTGGTAGTGGCGCTGACCGGGCGGAGCCTGCGGGGTGCGGCCGGGTGCGGGCTGGCGTTCGGCTTGGCCATGTTCATGCCGTTGCTGTCCTGGCTGGTCAACGAGGCTTGGTACGCCTGGTTCGCGCTCGCGGTGGCGGAGGGGGTTTTCTCCGTCGCGCTCGCCGTCGGCCAGCGGCTGCTGTTGCGGCTGCCGTTCTGGCCGGTCGCGGTGGCGGGCTGGTGGGTGAGCGTCGAAGGTGTCAGGGATCGCTGGCCGTACGCCTTCCCCTGGGGCAGGCTCGCGATGAGCCAGTCCGTCGCGCCCGACGTCCGCTGGGCCGCCATCGGCGGGGCGCCGTTCCTCACCTTCCTGGTCGCGCTGACCGGCGCCATGATCGCCCGGGCGGTCCTTGGTTTCCTGGCCGGCCGCGACGGCCGGGCCTGGCGGGCGCTCCTGGCCGCGGCGGTGACGGCCGGGCTGGTGCTGGCCGGGGGGCTGCTGCCGGTCGACCCGACCGGGGGGGCGCCGACCACCGACGTGGCCGCGATCCAAGGTGACGTGCCGCGGGCGGAGAACCTGCCGCAGCAGCTGAACGACACCAAAGTCACGCAGAACCACACCGACGCCACCCTGAGCCTGGCCGCGCGGGTCAGGGCCGGACGCGCGGCCGCGCCCGCGGTGGTGATCTGGCCGGAGAACTCCACCGACCTGGACCCGTCCGAATACCCCTTTATCTACGATGAGATCGCCTCGGCGGTGGCCGCCGTCGGCCGGCCGGTCCTGGTCGGCGAGGTGCTGCAGAACCCGCTGCGCAACGTCGGCCAGCTCTGGGTCCCCGGCCGCGGCCCGACCACGATCTACGTCAAGCGCCAGCTCGTGCCGTTCGGGGAGTACATCCCGTTCCGCAGTCTCATCTCCAGTTTCAGCTCGCTCCCGGCGCTGCAGCCGGTGGACTTCACTCCCGGCCGGTCGGCCGTGGTGTTCCACGTCGGAGCGATCAGGCTCGGCGACGTGATCTGCTACGAGGTGGGCTTCGACAACCTGGTGCGCTCCGAGGTCACGGCCGGGGCGAACCTGCTCGCCGTGCAGTCCAACGACGCGGACTTCGAGATCGACGGGCAGCTGGGCGAGACCCAGCAGCAGACGGCCATGGCCAGGATCCGGGCCGTCGAGAGCGACCGCGCGGTGGTATACGCCTCGACCACGGGCGAAAGCGCGATCATCGCGCCGGACGGCGGGCTGATCGCGCACAGCGGCATCTGGCGGCAGGCCATCCTCGACGCGCGGGTTCCGCTGGTCAGCTACCGGACGCTGGCGGACAGGGTGGGCAGCTGGCCGGAGTACCTGATCATCTTCCTGACCGTGCTCGCGCTGGCCTGGGCGGCGACGGGGCGGCATCCTCGCCGCAGGGGCACCCGGACGATATAGCCTAAAGGACGGTAACCTCCGGGACGTCTCGGGCGTCTACAGGCAAGGTCGGTATCAGTCAGTGGAAGGGTCAACCGTGCGGGGCACAGTCCGCGGGTCAGCCAAGCGGGGGCGACGGGTCCGGCCCGTCGCCACCATCGCGGCCGCCGCCGCCATCGGCCTGCTCGCCGCCGCGTGCGGCGGACACGCCCAGCCCGCCAGCACCGGCCAGGCCAAGGCGCAGTCCGCCGCGTCCGCGTCCGCGGCCGCGCGGGCCGCGAAGCTCGCGGCGGAGCTGAAGATCACGCCGTCGAACGGCAGCCACAGCGCCGATCCTTCGCAGGGCATCAGCGTCACCGCGGCCCAGGGCAAGGTGACGAGCGTCACCGTCAAGTCCTCCGGCGACCCGGTCCCCGGCAGCCTGACCGGCGGCGGCAAGGCCTGGCACAGCACCTGGACCCTGGACGCCGCGCGGAGCTATACGGTGACCGCGACCGGCACCGTCGGCGGCCAGCAGGTCACCACGACGAGCACGTTCCGGACCGTTTCCCCGGCGCAGACCTTCTCCACCGAGATCTACGAGGGCAGCGGCCAGACCTACGGGGTCGGCATGCCGATCATGCTGGTCTTCAGCCAGCCGATCGCCAACCGGGCCGCGGTCGAGCGGTCGCTGGAGCTGACCACCTCCAAGCCGGTGATCGGCGCCTGGTACTGGGACGGCGACGAGCACCTGGACTTCCGGCCGCGGGACTACTGGCCGGCCAACACCACGGTCAGCTTCGACGGCCACCTGAACGGAGTCCAGGGCGCCAAGGGCGTCTACGGCGCCGCCGACTTGACCCAGTCCTTCACCATCGGCCGGTCACTGGTCGCCGTGGCCAGCACCACCTCGCACCTCACCCAGATCTATCTCAACGGCAAGCGCATCTACCAGTGGCCGATCAGCACCGGCCGGGCCAGCCTGCCCACCCCCGACGGCACCTACGTGAGCGTGGAGAAGGCCAACCCGGTCCGGATGATCGGCGGCGGCGCGCCCGGCAGTGCCGGGTACTACGACGAGCTGGTCAACTACGCCGTCCGGTTCACCTTCAGCGGTGACTACTACCACTCCGCCCCCTGGTCGGTGATCGACCAGGGCACCACCAACGTCAGCCACGGCTGCGTGAACCTGCCGCCTGCGGACGCACAGACGTACTACGGCATGTCCATCCCCGGTGATCCCATCACCGTCACCAACAGCACGGCCGCGGGCCGCTGGGACGACGGCTGGACCGAGTGGTTCCTGCCCTGGTCCCAGTACCTGCACGGCAGCGCGCTCGGCCAGGCGGTGCAGGCCGGCCCGCAGGGCAGCACGTTCGTCAGCCCCGCCGCGGTCCCCGCCGACACTGCCACCGCCCCGCTGCAGACCTCAGCCACCGGCAACTACTATGCAGGCGCCCCCGGCCTGTCGTAGTTTCCGCATTCTCAGGCGGCTTCCCAAAGGGAGGCGATGCCCTGGCCGACGCCGATGCACATGCTGGCCGCGCCGCGGGCCGCGCCGCGGCGGCGCAGCTCGTGCAGCAAGGTGGTGATGATCCGCGCCCCGGAGCAGCCAAGCGGGTGCCCGATCGCGATCGCGCCGCCGTTCACGTTGACGCGGTCCTGATCGCACCTGAGCTCGTCGAGGACCGCCACCGACTGCGCCGCGAACGCCTCGTTGATCTCGACCAGATCCAGCTCGTCCAGCTGCCAGCCGGCCCGCCGCAGGGCCCGGTTCATGGCGGGCACCGGCCCGATCCCCATGTAATCCGGATGCACGCCGGCCGCGCTGGCGCCCGCGTACCTGGCCAGCGGCCGCACCCCGGCCTGGCGCACGGCGTCCTCCGACATCAGCAGCAGCGCCGCGGCCCCGTCGTTCAGCGGTGAGGAGTTGCCGCCGGTCACCGTGCCGCCGGCCCGGAAGGCCGGCCGCTTGGCAGCCAGCTCCGCGGCCGTGAGGGCGCCGTTGATGCCCTCGTCGTGCCGGACCTCGCCCCGGGAGGTGGTCACCGGCACCGTCTCGGCGTCGAACCGGCCGGCGTCCCGGGCGGCGGCTGCCCGCTGGTGGCTGCGCAGCGCCCACTCGTCCTGGCGCTCCCGGGTGATGCCGTACTTCTCGGCCACGTTCTCCGCGGTCTCGCCCAGCGTGATCGGCGGATACATGTCCTGCATGCGCGGGCTCACCAGCCGCCAGCCGAGCCTGGTGTCGGCCAGGTCCATGGCCCGGGGGAAGGCGTCCGCGGAACGCCCGAGCACGAACGGAGCGCGTGTCATCGACTCAGATCCGCCGGCCAGGCAGATATCCGCCTCGCCGGCCGCGATCGTCCGCGCCGCGTCGCAGACCGCTTCCATCCCCGATCCGCAGAGCCGGTTCACCGTCGCGCCGGGTATCTCGACCGGCAGGCCGGCCAGCAGCACCGCCATCCGGGCCACGTTCCTGTTGTCCTCGCCGGCCTGGTTGGCCGCGCCCCAGTAGACGTCGTCGATCGCGGTCACGTCCAGCCACGGGTTACGCCCGGTCAGGGCGGTGATGACGTCGGCGGCCAGGTGGTCGGGACGCACCTGGGCCAGCGCGCCCTTGACCTTCCCGATCGGCGTCCGGCACGCGTCCACCACGAACACTGAGCTCACGTCGGCCTCCTCGGACTACGGTTCCGTGTCCACGATAGCCGGGGGGCGCAGACGCGCGGTGGCCCCGGGAGGATCTCCCGGGGCCACCGCGTCGCGGACGTCGTCAGCGGGCCTGACTGAGTCGTGCGTGCTGGATCGGGTGCGTCACGCTCCCGACGGGTCCATCAGCAGGTGGGAATCACGGCCCACGTGCTCAGCCCCGCTCGGCAGCTTGAAGAACACCAGTCCGCCGCTGGCCGGGGTGGTGGTGCCGGCCGCGGCACCGGTACCAGCGCTGCTGCCGGCAGCGCCGCCATTGAATCCGGTGCCTGTGGTGTTGGTCGCCGTCTGCGGGGAGGTATTGAAGGTGGCCGACGTGGCCGCGCCGCCGCCGTCGAGGACGACCGTCACAGGATTGGTGAGGCCGAAGGTCTGGCAGTTGAGGTTGGTGAAGGACATGTTGAGCCGGTTGGCCATGAAGGTGAACAGGTCCTCGCCCACCGTCGGCACCGGTGAGGAGTCGGTGTTGAGCGCAGCCTCGTTAGCCGCCAGGAACGGGGCCTGGATGTTGACCAGGTTCTGGCAGTAGTTCACCGGGCTGTCGTTCCGGTTGTTCTCCGCATCGATCGGTGCCTGCCCGACCTCGGCCCGGTACAGGTTGGTCTTGGCCGGGTCGAACTGGCCCGTGGTGTCCAGCACCATCTCGTCGCTCTCCGGCACCAGCGCGGCGACCCGCGGCTGGTTCTTGGCGGCCAGCAGTTCGTCGAGGGCCTGCGAGGTGGTCATCACCCCGTTGTTCCCCAGGTCGGGCGCCATGAAGGGGGTGCACCCGAGGGTTGGGTCAAGGAAATCGTCGATCAGGGCGTTGTCGCTCCCGTTGACCAGCTTCTGCGCGCCCGTCATCGCGGCCGCGTTGGCCGTGGTGTCCTGCGCGGTCTGGCCGGTGGCCGGGTTCAGCAGGTAAATGGAGGTCACGTTGTCGCTCTGGTCCTGGTCGACCATGTCGAAGTTGCGGACGGTCGGGCAGGTGTTGCCCGTCCCGAGCGCGCCCGCCGTCGGCACGATCTTCGCCGAGGTCCCGGCCGAAGGAACGAAGAGCCGTCCCTCGCGCTCCAGCTGGAATGCCGTGCGGAAGAAGTTGATGCCGTTGCAGAACGACACCTGGCCGAAGGCCGATCCGTTCAGGCCGTCGACGCAGTTACCCTCTTGCAGCGCGTCGGCCGTCGCCCCGGACTGGAACAGGAACGTGCCGTTGAACCCGAAGTCGACGGTGACGACCGCGTCCCGCGGCAGCTTCGGCACCTTAGGCGCGGCGGCGGGCTTGGTCCCGGCCGTGATAACCAGGGGGTTATAGACCGACAGCGCGCCGGTGCGCGGGTCCAAGATGGTGGCCTGGACGAAGGCGCCCAGGTTGACCGTGTTGGTCATCTCGCAGCCGGATGCCTGCGGCGTGGTGCCGCTCGGGCCGGTGAGCTGGTAAGGCGTGGCCAGGCCGCGCGCGCTGAGCGGGTGCGCCGGGACAATGATGTCGCAGTTGACGTTGACCGCCGACGAGGTGTTACCCTGCGCGGCGGCCGCGGCCGACTGGTGAATCTTGGTCGTGTTACTACCACCTGAGATCGCGATGACGATCCCGAGAGTCAGGCCCAACGCCATCGGGATGGCGAGGGGGACCGCAATACGCGCCGCACGATATTTACCTCCGCGCCGGCGCCCTGCGGACCGGTGCCCGCTGAGCATTCAATCCACCTCCGTATGGGTGTCCGCTGTGACGCTCCCGGGGGATCACGCTAGCCGTGCGGGGTGCACGAGATCGGGAAATACCGAAGATATGCGTTTCGTAAGCTTTTTCTCGAGGTCACGGTGCAGGCCACGGCGCAAACCTCGGAAATTCCTTGCCAAGTTCTTACGTAGCAGGTGAGAGGCCATCACGGCGGATCGAGATTGCTCCGTGATAGGCGAGCGTGGCCTTAGCTGGCGATGGGGTCCCGAGGTTTGCCCGGGACCCCATCGCGCCATGGAACGTGGATCGAACGGCTGGTTCGCCGGGGCGGCGGCGCCGCCGGCTACATCCGGGACGGGTTGTCGTACCTGTGCCCCACCCGGTGTGACCGGGCCGGCGGCCCGCCGGTGCCGCCGCCGGGACCGCCGGTGCCGACGGTAGCGCTGGGGGACGGGGTCGCCGCGGCCGGCGGCTTCGCCGTCTGCTGCGCGGTGTTGTAGCTGACCGCGCTGGCCACCTGGTTGCCGTCTAGCGTGACGTTCACCGGGTTGGCCAGGCCGAAGTTGGCGCAGCCGAGGTTGACGAACGACATGCTGAGCCGGTTGCCCATGAACGTGGCCAGGTTGTTACCGACGGCCGCGACCGGGGTGCCGGCATTCAGCTCCGTGGCCATGTCGAGCTGGTTGCGGGCCGGCTGGATGTTCACCAGGTTCTGGCAGTAGTCCATCGCGACCTGCGTCAGGTTGACGTTGCGGGCCAGCAACGGCTGGTCGACCAGCGAGCGGTAGACGTTCGTCTTGGTCACGCTGAACGCGCCGTTGACCAGGGTCATCTCGTCGTTCGGCGGCACCACGGCGATGGTGCCCTGCTGGTTGGCGGCGGCGCTCAGCTCGTTCAGCGCCTGCGAACCTGAGGTAGCTGCCGGGTCGGTCGGGTCGGGTGCGGTGAACGGCGTGCACCCGGTGGCCGGGTCGAGGAAGGCGGCGAGCAGCTTGTCGTCGCTGCCGTTGACCAAGGTGGTGGCCCCGGCGTTCGCCGCCGCGTTAGCCGTGGTGTTCTGCGCGGTCTGGCCGTTGCCGTTGATCAGGTACGACGTGATCACGTTGTCGCTCTGGTCCTGGTCGACCACCGCGAAGCTACGGGTGGTCAGGCACAGCTGGCCGTCGGTTGAGGTGCCGGCCGGCGGGACCGTCAGCACGCCGCGCGCGATCTCGGAGTTGGCCAGGTTATAGAAGCCGACGGCGTTGCACGCCGACACCTGGCCGATGACGGACTGGCCGAGCGCGTCGACGCAGCGGCCCTGGCGGGCGCCCCGGCCCTGCAGGACCAGGTTGGTGCCGTTGAAGCCGACATCGATGATCACCTGGGAGCCGGGCGCGATCGTCGGCGCCGCCGGGGTGGCGGCCGGGGTGGTGCCCGCCGTGATGACCAGCGGGTTGTACACCTGCAGCTGACCGTTCGGGGCCAGGATGGTGGCCTCGACGAACGCCCCCTCGGTGGCCGCGTTGGCCATCGAGCAGCCGTCGCCGAGCTGCCAGGGCGTGGCGAGCCCGGGCCCGGTCAGCGGGTGGGCAGGCACGGCCAGGGTGCAGTTCATCGACGCCACTGCTTGCGCCGCCGTCTGATTCAGGTTGATCGCGTTACCTGCCCCGTCGACCGGGGCCGTGGCCAGGTTACCGAGGGCGAACCCGGCCAGCTGGCCGGTGGCGAAGCTGGCCGCGGGCGGCACCGTCGCGGCCGGCGCCGACGCCGAGGGCGCCGCCGAAGCCGACGCCGAAGCGCTGCCGGACGGGCTGGCCACGGCGCCGAGGGCCGACTGCTGAATCTTCGACGCGTTGCCGCCCGAGACCGCGATGATGATCCCGAGGGTCAATCCCAACGCCATCGGGATGGCGAGGGGGACCGCAATACGCGCTGCGCGACTGTTACGACCGCGACGGCGCCATGCGGACCGATGCCCGCTGAGCATGTAAATCCACCTCCATGGATGTCCGCTGTGACGCTCCCCGCTGGATCACGCTAGACCTGGGCCACTGGCGAGATTATGCAATCTGGCAGATTCACCTTTTGTCCGTTTTGTTCGTCCGGCTAACGCTGGAACCTGAGTAATTCATTGCTAAGCCATTACGCCGCAGGTGACGGCGGCTTAAGCCGGCCGAGATCACCTCGTGATAGACAACCGGGCGCGGCGGGCCCGGCTCCCGGGCTCACTATCGTGACGGATGGTAGTTATTACGGGTCTTACGGTGACCAGCAGATATTGCGGGAAGGTTACGGTTCGGGACCTTCGGGACCCGGATGGCAGGTCACAGCGGCATCAGCGAACCCGCGGGGCAGGACACCGGCCGCGGCCGGCCGGAAAGGGAACAGCGCGTCATTGACTGACGCCTAAGTCCCTGCCCTTACCCGCAAGCCACCACGGACGCCGGCTTCCAGGATCAAATACGCGCCCGGCTTGGCCGCAGAATTGACCCACCTGAACCCCGGCGCCAGGACATTTACTAATGCGAAGTCCTGGCCGCCGCCTATTGTCCGGGGAATTATATTCAGCAGCTTTATTAACCCCGGCCGCCCGCACCGCGAGTGCGGTGCCTGCCGACGCCGAGGGAGAGGTTTGCCCCTGGCTTGGCCGCCCGACCTGGCCGCCCGACCTGGCCGGGGACCCGGCCGAAGGCGCCCCCGGAGCGCAGCGCGCGGTCGCGGGCCGGGCCGGCCCGGCTTGCTCCACCTGTCCCGCGGACAAGTAAACTGGCCTTTCTGAAGGCCAATCCCCGATCGTCATGCATTCGCGCGACTACAGGGAGCGACTCTGGCTCATTTGTCTCGTCCGGCTCCGGCCGGCGGACACGATCGGCCGGAATCGGCAACCTTTTCCCGTGCGAACGCGTCTGTCTGTTGGAGGAGTTGCCAGCAGGGCCTTGCTTGGCTGGCAAGTTGCAGTCTCTACGGGTGTCCGAATGCTGAATTACGTCGAGGGGACGGCGCTGTGTCGCGATCCGGATGGTTCCGCAGGCAGCAACCATTGCTGGCCACGAGCGAAACTTCATCCTCCCCCGCTCCGGGCAAGAAGAAGCGCGCGGCGGGCCTGACCGCCTGCGGCGCCGCGCTCGTCTTCGGCGCCGGCATCATGATCGTGGCGTTCGCGGCGCCGGGCAGCCACGCGTCCGCGGTGGCGTCCGTTAACCGTGCGACCACGTCCAACCGGGTGACCCCGGCCCGGTCGCAGAGGCCGGCCGCGGCGCTGCAGCTGGACTCCATCACCCCGGCCGGCGGCGCCAGGGGCGTCAACGGCACCCGCCCGATCCGGGTGCAGTTCTCCGCGCCGATCGCCGCCAGCTCCCCGATGCCGGCCCTCTCGCCGCGGATCGCAGGCAGATGGACGGTCCAGGGCGACGCGGCGGTCTTCACCCCCGCGGTGGGATATGTCGAGGACACCCGGGTCACGGTGACCATCCCCAGCGGCTCGTCCGGCGTCAAGTCGGCCGCCGGGGTCAGCGCGGGCGCGGGCGGCACCCTGCGCTCCGCGGCGGGCAAGAGCAGTTTCACCACGGGTTCGTTCGGACATCTTGGTCTGCAGCAGCTGCTCGCTCAGCTCGGTTACCTGCCGATGACCTGGACCGCCACCAACCCCACTACCCCGGCCGCGGCCAGGCTGGGCAGCGCCAAGGCCGCGCTGGCCGCCGCCTACAGCCCGCCCGCCGGGACCTTCAGCTGGCAGGGCAGTTACCCCTGGAACCTCACCAGCCAGTGGAAGCCAGGCTCAGGCAACATCCTCGAGCAAGGGGCCGTCCGGGCGTTCGAGTCGGTGCACGGCCTGACCATGGACGGGACCGCCGGCCCGTCGGTCTGGTCTTCGCTGCTGACCGCGGCGGCCAAGAAGCAGGTCAACCCGAACGGCTACACCTACGGGCTGGCCAGCCAGAACTACCCCGAGAATCTGAAGATCTGGCACGACGGCCGCCTGGTGTTCACCAGCGCGTCGAACACCGGCATCCCGGCCTCCCCCACCGCGGACGGTACCTTCCCGGTGTACCTGCGGTACTACTACCAGATCATGAAGGGCACCAACCCGGACGGAAGCAAGTACGCCGACCCGGTCTACTACGTCGCCTACTTCAACGGCGGCGACGCCGTCCACTACTTCCCCCGCTACAGCTACGGCTTCTACCAGAGCCTGGGCTGCGTCGAACTGCCCTGGGACTCCGCCATGAAGGCGTGGCCCTACCTGACCTACGGCAGCCTGGTCACCGTCACCGGACCGGTGGCCTAGCGGCGCCGTTCGGTCCCCGCGGAACGCAATGCGGGGCGGTCCATAGCTATGGACCGCCCCGCATTGCCGTGTCGTGACGTGTTACAGCGGGTGCACTTCTTCCGCCTGCGGGCCCTTCGGGCCGCGCCCAGCGGTGTACTCCACCCGCTGGTTCTCCTGGAGGGTGCGGAAGCCGTCGATCTTGATGGTGGAGTGGTGGACGAAGACGTCAGCCGAGCCGTCATCCGGGGCGATGAAACCATAGCCCTTGTCCGAGTTGAACCACTTCACGGTGCCCTGAGGCATGTACTTCTCCTACTGAGACGATTTCGGGAACCACGGTCGTGTGCCCCGGGTTGCTGCGACCACTGCCCATGTGGACTGCCCTGGCGGGCCGGGCGTTCGGGAATGCAGACGCCCGCGGTCAGAATTTCGCAGGCGCTGTGACACGTACACGAACTTCGTGCAACCAGAAACTATTTAACCACCCACGGCTACTGGCGTGTTCCCAACCGGGGGAAATGCCTTCACCGGAGGGTCCCGGCCACCTGCGCGGCGCCGTCCCGCAGCGCGCTCAGGCAGGTCGCGAAGGCCGAACCCGGCGTGGCGGCCGCGATGCGATCGGCTTCGCGTACCGTGTCCACGTCGGTGAGTTCGGGCAGCCGCCGGATTCGCAGGCCCGCCCGCTCCAGCCGGGCGAGCTGGCGCGAACCCGTATCCGGCCGTGACATCGGCACGCCGAGCACCAGGTCGGGATCGATCTTACGCAGGCCGAGCAGCCAGAAGCCGCCGTCCTCGGCCATGCCGAAGGTGGCATCGGCGGTATCGGACACCAGCGGCTCGGCCGCCGCGGCCAGCAGCGCAGGAGTCACTTGCGGGGTGTCCATCCCGATCAGCACCAGGGGCACCGCCAGCGACGCCTGTGCGTCGGTCAGGGCCCAGGCGATGCGCTCATCGAGCCCCGCGCCGCGCTGGCCGATGACGTCGAAGCCGGGCGGCAGCCAGCGGCCGGGCGTGCCGTCGAGGGCGAGCACCCGGCGGGCGACCGAGACCTCCGCCACCGCGGCCAGGGTATCGGCCAGCGACGCCTCCGCCAGAGCGGCCGCTTGCGCGGGCGTGAACGGGGGGGTGAGCCTGGTCTTGACCCGGCCAGGCACGGGCTCCTTCGCGATCACCACGATCTGCGCCGCCAGCACGCAGTCAAGCACGGGCCTGCCGGCCCGCGCGGACGTGCGGGCCGCTCCGGACCCGATAGCCCCGCTTGGCCGCCGGTGCCGGCCCGCGTATACGGCCCCGGTGCTCCTGGCTCCTACGCTCCCGGTCACGACGTCGCCTGCACCGGCGTCGCGGGGGACGCCAGGGACGCTGGGGACGCCAGGGACGCTGGGGACGCTGGGGACGCGATCGAGGCGAGCACCCGGCGCATGTCCCTGACCGTCCGCACCGTGCCGCCGAGCGTGCCGGTGACCTTGGACTTCCCGGTCCGCGGGTAATACGGCACGTCGGTTTCTGAGATCCGCCAGCCCGCCTCCGCCGCCCGCACCACCATCTCAAGCGGGTAGCCGAACCGCCGGTCGGACATCGCCAGGGCCAGCAGCGGCTCGCGCCTGGCGGCCCGCATCGGACCGAGATCCCGCACCGGGACGCCGACCCGGCGGCGCAACTCGGCCGCCAGCACCCGGTTGCCGATCCTGGCGTGCAGCGGCCAGGCACCCTTGCCCCGGACCGAGCGCCGCCCCATCATGAGATCGGCCTGGCCGGCCAGCACCGGATCCGCCACCGTCGGCAGGTCACCGGGATCGAACGAGGCGTCGGCGTCCATGACGCACACCACATCGCTGGTCGCGGCGAGCAGGCCCGCGTGGCAGGCGGCACCGAAGCCGCGCTGCGGGACGGGCACGACACGCGCCCCGTAACCCGCCGCGATCGCGGCCGAGTCGTCGACGGAGCCGTTGTCCGCGACGATGGCCCGGTACCCCGGCGGCATCCGGGACAGGACCCAGGGCAGTGCGCCTGCCTCGTTGAGGCACGGCAGGACAACATCTATTTCCATGGCGCCCGACAGTACTTGCGCGACGGGCACTACCGGGCCGTAAACACGCTGATCGGGCCTTACGAACCTGTGACGGCGACACCCGCGGCCGTTCGCCGTGGTTGGCTAATGCCCATGCGCGTACTCGTGACCGGCGCGGCCGGCTTTATCGGATCACACATCGCGGAGACCATGCGGGCGGCGGGCCATGACGTGCGCGGCCTGGATTCCCTCACCCCCGCTGTGCACAACGGCAGGCCGGAGCACATCACCGGCGAGCTCATCGTCGGCGACGTGCGTGACCCGGCGGTGGTGAGCGAGGCGCTGGCCGGGATGGACGCGGTGTGTCACCAGGCCGCCATGGTCGGCCTCGGCGTGGACCTCTCCGACCTGCCCGTCTACGCGGACGTCAACGTGACAGGAAGCGCGGTGCTGCTCGAGGCGATGGGCCGCCACGGCATATCGCGGCTCGTCTTCGCCTCCTCGATGGTGGTGTACGGCGAGGGAGCCTACGACTGCGGCACGCACGGCCGGGTCCGCCCGTTGCCCCGCCATCCGGCCGACCTGGCCGCGGGCCGCTTCGAGCCACGCTGCCCCAGCTGCGCGCAGCCGCTGACCACGACCACCGTGGGGGAAGAGACGTCGCTGGATCCGCGAAACGCCTACGCCGCCAGCAAGGTGGCGCAGGAGCACCTGTCCGCGAGCTGGGCCAGGCTCACCGGCGGAGCGGCGGCCGGGCTGCGCTACCACAATGTGTACGGCCCCCGGATGCCGCGCGACACCCCTTACTCGGGTGTGGCCGCGATCTTCCGTTCCTGCCTGGAGAACGGCGTCCCGCCGCGGGTGTTCGAAGACGGCGGCCAGCGCCGCGACTTCGTGCACGTCCGGGACGTGGCCCAGGCCAACCTGCTCGCCCTGGAGGCAGTCGACCGGGCCGTCGCCGATCCGGCCGGGCACTCCGAAGCCGGGGCTGAGGCGGGCGCGTTGCGCTGCTACAACGTGGCCAGCGGCGAGCCGCATACGGTCGGCGAGATGGCCAGCACGCTGGCGGCCGGCTTCGGCGACATCGAGCCGGTGGTGACCGGTGAGTTCCGGCTCGGCGACGTCAGGCACATCGTGGCCTCGCCGGACCGGGCCGCCCGCGACCTCGGTTTCCGCGCCCAGATCCGGTTCGCCGAGGGCATGGCCGAATTCGCCCACGCCCCCCTGCGCGAGCCCGCCACCCTCACCGCCGCCCACCCCTAAGAGCAGCTAAAGGCGTTCTTCCGCCGCCAGCGGCGGACTGCTCAGGAACTGGCGGCGGGGGTGCGGTGCCGGGGGACGGTGCGGTTGATGGCGGGCGCGCCCGGACGGGCCAGCGGCAGCCTGATCAGGAACTGACAGCCAGGCCCCGCGTTGCGCACCGCGATCTGACCCGAATGGGCCTCGACGATGCCGCGCGCGATGGACAGGCCAAGGCCGGCGCCTTCGGCCGGCCCGGGGGTGCGCGCCGACTCGCCACGGAACGCCACGTCGAACACCCTGGGCAGGTCACCCGGCGGAATGCCGCCGCAGGCGTCCGACACGCTCACGCAGGCCATCCCGCTCTGCACCTCGGCCAGCACGTCGACCCCGCCATCGGACGGCGTGTGCCTGATCGCGTTGGTCACCAGGTTGCGCAAGGCCCGGCCCATCTCCGCGGAGTCGACGAAGACCGGCATGCCGCGGACGGCGGCCCCGGTCAGCCGGACGCCCTTCGACCTGGCCACCGGCTCGGCGCTGGCCACGACCTCGGCGACCAGGTCCTCCAGCCCGACCATGCGCCGGGACAGCCGCAGCGCCCCCGCGTGAATGCGGGAAAGCTCGAACAGGTCATCGATCATCAACGTTAGCCGGTCCACCTCCCGGCGGATCTGCGTGTGGTACTGGGACACCTCGCGCGGATCGATGACGACCTGGTCCTCCAGCGCCTCGGCCATCGCGCGCAGGCCGGCCAGCGGGGTGCGCAGGTCGTGACTGACCCAGGCGACGAGCTCACGCCGGCTGGCCTCCAGGGTGCGCTCCCTGGTGCGAGCCTGGGCCAGGCGCTCGTGCGTCGCCGCGAGCTCGGCGGAGAGCTCGGCGAGCTCGGCGGGCAGCGTCAGCTGCGGCGCGACGTAGACGCCGCTCTCGCTGACGTTCTGCACCGCCGAGGAAATCGCGCGGCTGGCCTTGGTCAGCCTGCGTCCCACGAACAGGGCGACCACGAGCGCCGCGAGCCCGGCGATCGCCATCAGGTCCAGGATGTCGTCGCGCTCGGAGGAGGTGCCCACCATGCGGTAGGCGATCACCCCGACCCCGGCCATCGAGGTGATCACCGAGACGGCCACCACCACGGTGACCATCAGGGCGATGGAACGGCCCGCCACCCGCTTCAGCACGAGGATCCCAGCGCCGGTGATGACCAGCGCGATGATCACCACGCGCTCGGAAATGTAGGCCAGGTCTGACCACTGGATGCCGGCCGGCAGGGACAGGTCCCCGCCGGCCAGGGCCGTCACGCTCGTCTCCGAGGCGCCTGCGGGCACGCCTTCGGCTCGCTCACGCTCTGCCTCATGCGGCCTCCGGCTCGTAGCGGTACCCGACGCCCCACACCGTGACGATGTGCCTGGGTAGCGTCGGGTCGGGTTCGAGCTTTTCCCTGAGCCGCCGCACATGCACGGTGACGGTGGAGGTGTCCCCGAAGGTCCAGCTCCACACCTCGGTGAGCAGCTGCTCCCGGGTGAAGGCCTTGCGCGGGTTCTGCATCAGGAAGACCAGCAGGTCGTACTCCCGCGAGGTGAGCTGGATCAGCTTGCTGTCGATCCTGACCTCGTGCGCGGACAGGTCCACCACCAGGTCGCCGTCGGTGATGGCGCCGAGGTCGGCCTTGTCGGGCAGCCCCGCGCCGCGCGACCTGCGCAGCACAGAACGCACCCGGAGCGCCAGCTCCCGCGGGCTAAAGGGCTTGGTCACGTAGTCGTCCGCGCCCGTCTCGAAGCCGACCAGGCGGTCGGTCTCGTCCCCCAGGGCGGTCAGCATCACGACCGGGATCGGCCAGCGGGCCCGCAGCCTGCGGCAGACCTCAAGGCCGTCCATGCCGGGCAGCATCAGGTCAAGCACGACGAGGTCGGGCGGCTCTTCGGCCACCCGGCGCAAGGCCTCGTATCCGTCGTGCACACATTCGACCGTATGGCCGTCTCGGATCAGGTACCGCCCGACAACGTCCGCCACGGTGGGATCGTCGTCGACGACGACGATCCGGCCCGGCGGATCGGGATTGCTTACCAAGGTTTCACGTTCCCAGTAATAAAAGACAATGGCTACGCCTCCAAGGTAAGACGTCAGCCGCCAGCGAAGCCAGTAATCCCGGCAAAAGTGTCACCAGTCTGTAAGCACAGTGACGATTCTGTGAGATCCGGCCAGATCGGGCCCGAAGTGGCCCGGAAAAAAACCACCTGGGTTAACACTAAGGGATGCTTTCCGCGCCGCCGTGACCGGCGGGGCAGCCGAACGATCGGGGCCGGGCGGGGTACCGTCTGAGCCGCCGCGATCATCCCAGGGACGAAGGGTAGGAGTTTGCGTGATCGGAGAACTCTACGAGCACGCGCTGGCGGGCCGGGCGCGTCCGGAGATCGAGCACACCGACGGCAGCCGCAAGCCGCTCTCCGTGGCTGGCTGGCTGCACGAAAGCCCTGGTGACGAGTCGATCCTGGACCGCTGCGAGGGCCCGACCCTGGACATCGGCTCGGGGCCAGGCCGGCTGACCGTCGCCCTGAACGAACGTGGCATCCCCGCCCTCGGCATCGACGTCACGCCCTACGCGGTGGACCTGGCCCGCTCGTCGGGGGCGCTGGTGATGCTGCGCGACGTGTTCGACCGGGTGCCGGGGACCGGCCGGTGGACCACGGTGCTGCTCGCGGACGGGAACATCGGGATCGGCGGCGATCCAGCGGCCCTGCTCGGCCGGGTGGCTCAACTGCTCGCGCCGCATGGCCACGCCATCGTCGAACTCGAACCGCCCGGGTCGCCGCTGCGCCGCGAGCAGGTCCGGCTGTGCCACGCGGGCTCGGCCAGCGCCTGGTTCCCCTGGGCCTACGTCGGTGCCGATCACATCACCGATGTCGCGGACGACGCCGGGCTGGGCGAGGTCGAGATCTGGACGGTGGACGGACGATGGTTCGCCTCCATCGGTGCCAGCCAGATTTCTTCCGAACGGCCCCTGGTTTCGCTGTGACGTCAAGTGCGTGAGTTTCCCGGGCGGATCGATCAAGAAAGCACCCTGAGCTGCATGAACGCAAAACTCCGCGTGGCCGCGATCAGCCTGGCCCTGGCCGTGATAGCCGGCCTGGTCCTGCTGCTCGTCCGGCCCGCCCTCGACCCCGCGCGGATACGGCCGCTGCCGCTGCTCATCGGCGCGTGGCTGACGTTCATCGCCGCCGCCTGGCTGCTGCGCAAGGTGCCGCTGCGGGCCGCGGTGGTGCTCATCGTGCTCGGCGGCATCGGCGTCCAGCTGGCCGCGGTCTCCGCGCCGCCGCAGCAAAGCAACGACCTCTACCGCTACATCTGGGACGGCCGGGTGCAGGCGGCGGGCGTCGATCCGTACCAGTACGTGCCCACGGCCAGCCAGCTCACCGGCCTGCGCGACGAGTTCCTCTTCCACCCCCGGGCCGAGTACTGCGTGACGCCTTCCTACGTCGCCAGCCACCCGGCCGCCGAACTCGCCGCCGGTTGCACGGCCATCAACCGGCCGACCGTGCCCACCATCTACCCGCCGGTCGCCGAGGCGTATTTCCTCGGGGTGCACTACCTGCCCTCGGCCAGCAGCTCGAGCACACCGATCCAGGCGACCACGGCGCTGGTCGCCGTGCTCATCACGGTGCTGCTGCTGTTCGGCCTGAGGCGGCTGCGCCGGGACGTCCGCACGGCCGCGCTGTGGTCCTGGTGTCCGATGGTGGCCCTGGAGGCCGGCAACAGCGCCCACGTGGACGTGGTCGCGGCCGGGATCGCCGCGGCCGCGATCTTGGTGCTGGCCACCGCGCGGACCACACGACGGACGATACTGGGCGGGATCCTGCTCGGCCTGGCCATCGCGACCAAGCTGACGCCCGCGCTGACCGTACCCGCGCTGCTGGCCAGGGGGGACAACCCCCCCAGACCCCCCCGCGAGGGCATGCGGCACCGCTGGTTCACCGTCGCCGCCGCCGCGGGCAGCGCGTTCGTCGCGGTCTACGTCCCGCACGTGCTCGCGGTCGGCAGCAAGGTGATCGGATTCCTGCCCGGTTACCTGCACCAGGAGAACTACGCCACCGGGACCAGGTACGGGATCATCGGCCTGCTCGTCACCGGGCCGCTGGCCTCGGCCCTGGCGGTTCTCATCCTGGCCGCGGTCGCGCTGGCCGTCCTGCAGTTCAGTGACCCTGACCGGCCGTGGCAAGGTGCCCTGGTCATGACCGCGGCCGCGCTGGCCGTCACCACACCGCGCTACCAGTGGTACGCGCTGCTCCTGGTGGTACTGGTCGCCCTCGACGGCCGCCTGGAATGGCTCGCCTTCGCCGCGGGGGCGTACTACGCCGCCGAGCCGAACATGGGCAAGTACACCCTCCCCTACCGGCTGGTCGACGCGGCCGCCTACGGGATACCCGTGCTGGTCGTAGCAGGCGCCTCGCTGGTCCGCTACGAGCTGGCCAGGCGTGGCCTGGGCAGCACCAGGCCGCTACCCGCCACCGCCGAACCCGCGGTCACGTCAGGACTCCCCGCCACGTCAGGACTCCCCGCCACGCCAGGATTCGCCGTCACGCCCGGGTCGGCGGTAACGTCCCAGGTCGCGACGCTCGACCTCAGCGGCGACACCGTCAGCGACGCCCTGCCGCGCCGGATCCGGGTCTTCGCCGGTGACAAGTGAGCGTTCCAAAGAAAAGAGTGCTTCGAGCGTGTCGCCGGTCCTGGATGTGGTTACCGCGGTTCCGCTGCCATAGCAGGCCGGCAAACCCCCGAACTGTCCCGTAGCGCCTATCGAGGCGACGATGCGACTGCGACAATTTTGCTCTCTGACCGAGCCGTCGATACCGCCCGCGACGCCAGCTTCCCCCGCCCCCGCCCGCGTCCCCGCCCCAGCCCGGCATCATCGTAGTTAGCTTCTTATTTCGATAGCAACGATCCACGATCGTGCCGCAGCGGGCCGAGGGCTCCGGTCCGGCTGCCGGTGCTGAGGCGGGAGAGTCCGGTGGGGCAGGCGGGGCATGCGTGATCAGGGCCGCCAAGGGCCGGGACCGCCGCGGGCGCTGGGCCGGCGGGTTCTTCTGCGGGCAGTGGACAGCCCTTGCCTGGGACTAGGGCCCCGCCGAATAGCTCTGCGCCAGCCTCTAGGACAACGTCGGCATCCGGCGCTTTCTTACCGGTTGGTTACCCGCGAGGCAAACATCGAACGGCACCGGCCATCAGGACCGTGAATAGAGGCATGAGCTACGATCCGTCGCACTACCAGCCGCCCGCGCAGGGACGCTGGCCGAACGCGACTCCGGCCGAGGCGTGGCCGTCCTACCGGGAGGCTGACGCTTACCGCGACGGGGAGCGCCTGGACGGCCAGTATAGAGCGGATCGTCAGGGCGCCTACCCGGCGGCCGCCGGTTACCAGCGCCAGCTCGGGTATCAGCGCGCGCCCGGCGAACCAGCTGACCCTGGCTACCCGTCAGCCGTGGCCACGGCCGCCTTCCCCTCGGTCAGGAGTGGCTACGCCGCCGCGGACGAGTACGGGTCGGCGCGGGACGGTTACGCCTGGGACGAGCGGGGCGGGTATAGCGGAAACGGGAACGGCTACGGAGCCGCCAGCGGATACGCCGACACTGATACCGGAAACGGCTACGCGGCCGGGAACGGGAACGGGTACGCCCCGGCCGGTTATGCCACGGGCGACGACAGTTTCGACGGGGCCGGGTACGGCTACGGCAGCACTCAGAACGGCTACGCCGGCACCGTCAGCGGATACGCCCCCGCCGATGGCTACGCCACTGCCACCGGCGGATACGCCCCCGCCGCCGATGGCTACGCCGGGGCCGCGGACGGATACGCCAAGGAATACGACTGGAATGGCTACGGCACCGTCACGGACGGCTTCGACGGGGCTCAGGACAACTTCACCCGCCAGGCCGGTTACGCCGACCAGGGCGGTTACGCCGACCAGGCCGGTTACGCCGACTGGGGCGGTTACAGCGAACCTGCCCTGACCGGGGCGGGGCCGGCTGCTCCCGACGCCGACTTGGACCCGGCCAGCTGGTGGGCCGAACGGGACCGCAGGCGTGCGGCGGGCCAGCGCGGGCTGGCCGTCGGCGCGGTGACCGGGGTGCTGGCCGTGGCCGTCGCCACCGGTGTCTCCACCCTGGTCGCGGCGTTCGTCCGGCCGCAGGCCGCGCCGGTCATCGCCATCGGCGATGTGTTCATCGACCGGGTGCCTGCCGGGCTGAGGAACGCCGCCATGGCGCACGGTAGCCACGGCCGGATTGCGCTGCTCCTGGTCATGTACCTCGCGATCGGCTGCGTGGCACTGGGGATGGGCGTGCTGAGCCGCCGCGCGGCGGCGCTCGGCGTGGCCAGCCTGGCGGCGTTCACCATAGTCAGCGCCTTCGTCACGATCACCAGGCCGGGCGGACGGGCGGCCGACGTCATCCCCGCGATCGTCGGCGGCGTCGCGGGTGCCGCGGCGCTGCTGTGGCTACAGCGGGCGTCCGCGCCGGTCGCACCGTATCCGCCGGCTCGCCGTGCACCTGACCGGGGTGCACGTGACCGTGGGGGCAGCCGCCGGAGGACAGGATGACCGGCACCATCGACCGGCGTAAGTTCATGGCCGTCGGCGGCGTCACGGCAGTGACCGCGGCCGCCGCCGGGATCGGCGGCGCGCACCTGCTCGGCAAGCGCCCCCCCGCCACCGGGTCGGCCATGAACATGGCCGCGCCCCCCGCCACGCCGACAGCCACGCCCACGCGGACACCCACACCCACACCCACGCCTAAGCTCAAGGTCACGCCCAAGCCTCAGCCCCTGCAGCCGTCGCTGGACATCGCGGGCATTTCCCCGTTCTACACGCCGGAGCCCCAGTTCTACCGGGTGGACACGACCCTGGTCGTGCCGCAGGTCAACGCGGCGACCTGGCAGCTGCGCATCCACGGCATGGTCGACCGGCCGATGACGATTTCGTACAACCAGCTGATGCAGCAGGCCATGGTCGAGCACGACATCACCTTGGCCTGCGTGTCGGAATCCGTCGGCGGCGGCTACATCGGCAACGCCAGGTGGCAGGGCACGCTGCTGGCCGACGTGCTGCGCCAGGCGGGGATCCAGGCGGGCGCCGACCAGATCGTGATGCGGGACGCCAAGGGAATGACCATCGGCGTGGCCACCGATCCGGTCATGGATGGCCGCAATTCGATGCTCGCGGTCGGCATGAACGGCCAGCCGCTGCCGGCCGAGCACGGCTACCCGGTGCGGGTGGTGATACCAGGCTTGTACGGCTACGTGTCCGCGACCAAGTGGGTGGTGGACATGGAACTCACCACCTTCGGCGCGTTCGACGCCTACTGGGTGAAGCAAGGCTGGTCCCAGCAGGGACCGATCAAGACCGAGTCGAGGATCGACGTCCCCAAGGGCGGCCGGACCCTAGCCGCGGGCCAGGCGACGATCGCCGGGGTGGCCTGGGCCCAGCACCGCGGCATCGAAGCCGTCGAGGTGTCCGTCGACGGCACCTGGTACGAGGCGAACCTCGCGGACCAGCACACCATCGACACCTGGCGGCAGTGGTACTACGTCTGGGACGCCACGCCGGGACAGCACGTGCTCCAGGTGCGGGCCACCGACAAGACCGGCTACACCCAGACCGCGGTGAAGCAGAAGACCGAGCCCAACGGCGCGACCGGGTACCACACCATCGGAGTCAACGTCACCTAAGCCAGCCGCTGGCGCGCACCCGCTTTGCGCACCAGCGGCTTTGTTCCTGCGCGCGTTAACGACATCAGCGGGCACCGAGCGCGCTGAGGAGATCATCGAGCGCGTCGAGGTTGTGCGCGCTCACCACCGCGTCGCAGTACGGCCACGCGGCGGCCATGCCGCCCACCTCGGGCCGGTAACGCGGCGAGGAGGTCCGGGGGTTCGCCCAGACGATCCGGTGCGCGACCCGGGACAGCCTGGCCATCTGCGCGCCGAGAAGCTCGGGCTCGCCGGTCTCCCAGCCGTCGGAGATGATCAGGACCACCGCTCCCCTGGCCAGGCCACGGCAGCCGTAATGATCGTTGAACTCCTTGATCGCGGCGCCGATCCTGGTCCCGCCGGACCAGTCGGGCGCCGCCTCGCCCGCCTTGGCCAGCATCGTGTCCGGGCTCGCCGCGGCCAGCGCCGGCGTGAGCCTGGTCAGCCTGGTCGCGAAGCTGAACACCTCGGGCCGGCTCGGCCCGCCGCGCAGCTGGCCGCCGTTGAGGCAGTAAAGGAGCATCAGCAGCGCCCGGGCGTAGGGCTCCATGGAGCCCGAGATGTCACAGAGCACGATGAGCCGGCGCGGCTTGACCCGTGGTGCCCGGCGGGCGAACGCGATCGCCTCGCCGCCGCTGCGCCGCGCCTGGCGCAGGGTCCGGCGCAGATCGGGCCGCTTGCCGTCCCGCGCCGACCGGTACCTGCGGGTGCGCCGCGGCGGGACGGCCAGCGTCATCTCGCGCATCAGCCCGGTCAGCTGCCGCAGCTCGGTGTCGGACAGCTGGGTGAAGTCACGACCGCGCAGCCGCTCGGCCGCCGACGCGACCCGGTGGATGGCCGCGCCCTCGGCCGGAGGTTCGTCGCCGTCCGCTTCGGCCGAGGCGCCCTCGGCCACCTGCACTCCGGACGGCCAGTTACCCGGATCGGCCGGGGACCGGGCGGCGGGCGACGGGCCGCCGCTGGCGTCCGCGGGCCGGTACCCGGGATCAGCCGGCGGCTGTCCGGGAAGTGGCGAAGGCGCACCGAACATTGCCGCGAACACCCGGTCGAAAACGCTCATCTGACCGGGATCGGAAACGAGCGTGGCCAGGGCGCAGGCGCGCAGCTCGGCCACCGAGCTGACCCCCATGACGGTGACGGCCCGGGCCAGCCGTTCGCAGCGATCAGGCCCGACCGGGAGCCCGGCCGCGTGCAGGGCGGTACCGAGCCCGGCCGCCAGCGCCGCCACGTCGGGCCCACCGGGCCCAGACCGTGGCGCCGCGAGCGTCACGGCCTGAGCACCGTCGCCAGGCCGGCCTGGCGCACGAGGTCCTCGTCCTCCGGGTACTTCAGCACCGTGCTCATGGTCTGGTCGGCCATCGGGGCGGACAGCTCGTCCGCGCCGAACACGCTCAGCGCGCCGGCCCAGCTGATCGCCTCCGAGATACCGGGCGGCTTGGTGAGGTCGAGGCCGCGCAGCCGGTGCACCGCGGCCGCTACCTGGCCGGACAGCCGGTCACCCGAAGCGGGGGCCCGGCGCCTGATGATCTCCGCGACCCGCGGGGTGTCCGGGTAGGAGATCCAGTGGTACAGGCACCGGCGCTTGAGCGCGTCGTGCAGGTCTCTGGTCCGGTTGGAGGTCAGCACGGTGACCGGCGGCACGATGGCCTGCTGGGTGCCGAGCTCGGGGATCGTGACGGCCGCCTCGGCCAGCAGCTCGAACAGGAACGCCTCGAACTCGTCGTCGGCCCGGTCAACCTCGTCGATGAGCAGGACCGCGGGCCGGGGCCCGGGGTGCAACAGGGCGGTGAGCAGCGGCCTGGACAGCAGGTATTCCCGGGTGAACAGGTCCTTGTCGCGGATGTGCTCACCGGCCGCCTCGGCCAGCCTGATGGCCAGCAGCTGGCGCGGGTAGTTCCATTCGTACAGCGCCTCGGAGGCCGCGATGCCCTCGTAGCATTGCAGCCGCACCAGCGGAGTGTCGAGCGCGGCCGCCAGCGCCTTGGCTGCCTCGGTCTTGCCGACCCCAGGCTCGCCTTCGAGCAAGATCGGCTGACCCATCCGGACGGCCAGGAACAAGGCAGCGGCCAGCTGGTCGCCCGCCAGGTAGCCGACCGTCTCCAGGGCGGCGGAAAGCGCACCGACCACAGGGAACCGCTCTTCGAGATCATCTATCGGCGCGCTGCTCATATGGCGTGAGTTTAGCTTTCCGGGAGATTCAGCTGATGGCCAGGTCGGTACGCAGCGGACGGCCCTGGATCGCCCGCCACACCTGAGCCGGGGTGAGCGGCATGTCCGCGTGCCGCACGCCGTACGGGCGCAAGGCGTCGATGACCGCGTTGACCACCGCGGGCGGCGACCCGACCGTGGCCGACTCGCCCACGCCCTTGGCGCCGAGGGGGTGGTGCGGGGACGGCGTGACGGTCTCCCCGAGCTCCCAGGATGGGCACTCAAGCGCGGTGGGCAGCAGGTAATCCATGAACGAGCCGCCCAGGCAGTTGCCGTCGGCGTCGAAGGCGATCGACTCCATCAGGGCCATCCCGATCCCGTCCGCCAGCCCGCCGTGCACCTGCCCCTCCACGATCATCGGGTTGATCCGCACCCCGCAGTCGTCCACCGCGACGAACCGCCGGACCACGACCGTGCCGGTGCCCGGATCCACGTCGACCACGCAGATGTAGGCCCCGAACGGAAAGGTGAGGTTGGGCGGGTTGTAGACGCAGGTCGCGTCCAGCTGCCCCTCGACGCCCTCGGGCAGCTCCAGCTGCGAATGCGCGGCCATCGCGATCTGGGCCATCGACGCGCCGGAGTCCGGGTCGCCGCGGACGAACCACCGGCCGCGTTCCCACTCCAGGTCGGAGGCGTCCACCTCGAGCATCGCCGCCGCGACGATCCGGGCGCGATCGCGCACCTTCCTGGCCACGATGGCCGTCGCCGCGCCGGACACCGGCGTCGACCGGGATCCGTAGGTGCCAAGGCCGAACGGCGTCTGGTCGGTGTCCCCGTGCACCACCTGCACGTCGTCGGCGCAGATGCCGAGCTCCTCGGCGACGATCTGCGCGAACGTCGTCTCGTGGCCCTGACCCTGAGTCTGCACCGAGATCCGGAGCACCGCCGTGCCGGTCGGATGAATCCGGAGCTCGACGCCGTCGGCCATGCCGAAGCCGAGGATGTCCATGTGCTTGCGCGGGCCGGCCCCGACCGCCTCGGTGAAGAAGCTGATACCGATGCCGATGAGGTGCCCGCGGAGCCGTTCGGCTTGCTGCTCTTTTCTCAAGTCTTCATAGCCGGCGATGTCCATGGCCAGGCGCAGCGCCCGCGGATAGTCCCCCGAGTCGTACACCCAGCCGGTCTGGCAGGTGTACGGGAACTGGGCGGGCCGCAGCAGGTTGCGTAGCCGCAGCTCGGCGGGATCGAGGCCGAGCTCGTAGGCCAGCACGTCGACCATCCGCTCGACCAGGTAGACCGCCTCGGTGATGCGGAACGAGCAGGAGTACGCGACCCCGCCCGGCGCCTTGTTCGTGTACACGCCGGTCACCGCGCAGTGCGCGGCGGCCAGGTCATAGGACCCGGTGAACACGCCGAAGAACCCGGCCGGGTACTTGCTCGGCTGGGCGGCGCCGTTGAACGCGCCCAGGTCGGCGAGCACCTTCACCCGTACCGCCAGGATGCGGCCGTCCCGGCTGGCCGCCAGCTCCCCGCGCATGTGGAAGTCCCGGGCGAAACAGGTGGACATCAGGTTCTCTGACCGGTCTTCCATCCACTTCACCGGCCGGCCGGTGAGCATCGAGCCGACGATCGCGCACAGGTAGCCCGGATAGATGGGCACCTTGTTGCCGAAGCCGCCGCCGATGTCCGGCGAGATCACCCTGATCTTGTGCTCGGGCACGCCCGTCATCATGGCGTACAGGGTGCGGTGGGCGTGCGGAGCCTGGGACGTGGCCCAGACCGTCAGCTTGCCCGGCACCTTGTCGAAGTCCGCCACGATGCCGCAGGTCTCCAGCGGGGCCGGATGGACCCGCGGGTAGAGCATGTCCTGGCGGACCGTGATCTCGGCGTCGCGGAACACCGCCTCGGTGCGGGCGGCGTCGCCCGCCTCCCAGTCGAAGATGTGGTTGTCGGTGCGTCCGGGCAGGTCGTCCCGGACGACCGGCGCTCCGGCGGCCAGCGCAAGGCGCGCGTCGGCCACGGCGGGCAGCGGCTCGTACTCCACGTCGATCAGCTCGAGGGCGTCCCGGGCGGAGTACCTGTCCTGCGCCACCACGAACGCCACTTCCTGGCCCTGGAATCGCACCTTGTCGGTGGCCAGCACGGCCTGGGTATCACCGGACAGGGTCGGCATCCAGGCCAGCCCCCGGGCGCCCAGGGTCTCGCCGGTGATGACGGCCTTCACCTTGGGGTGCGCCTCGGCCGCGATGGTGTCGATGGACACGATGCGGGCGTGCGGGTGCGGGCTCCTCAGCACCGCCCCGTACAGCATGCCGGGGAGCTGCACATCGTCCACGTAGGTACCCTGGCCGCGGACGAACCGCTGGTCCTCGTACCGCAGCCGGCGCCCGAAACCGGGCGGGCTCTCCGCGGCGGTCATGGCTGGCCGGCCCTGGGGTGTTTCGCGGCCCAGCGGACGGACCTGACGATGTTCTCGTAGCCGGTGCACCGGCAGAGCTGGCCGGAGATCGCCTCCCTGATGTCGGCCTCGGACGGATCGGGGTGGTGGTCGAGCAGCCAGCGGGCGGTCATCATCATGCCGGGCGTGCAGAAACCGCACTGCAGGCCGTGACACTCGATGAACCCCTGCTGCACCGGGTCGAGCTGGCCGTCGGTTTCCAGGTCCTCGACGGTCCGCACCGCCCGGCCGTCGGCCATGGCCGCGAGCACCGTGCACGACTTGACCGGCTTGGCGTCCAGCCACACCACGCAGCTGCCGCAGTTCGAGGTGTCGCAGCCCCAGTGGCTGCCGGTCAGCCGGAGCTCGTCGCGGAGGAAGTGGATGAGCAGCAGCCGCGGCTCCACCTCCCGCGCGTACTCGGTGCCGTTCACGGTGACCGCCACCCTCATCGTGACACCGCCCGGGCCGCGGCCCGGCGCAGGGCGCGGAGGGTCAGCTCGGCGACCAGGTGTCGTTTGTAGTCCTGCGGGCCGCGCTGGTCGGCGACCGGACGGCAGTGCTCGGCGGCGATCCGCCCGGCCGCGGCGAAGCTCTCGGTGCCGGCGACGCGGCCGAGCAGGAATTCCTCGGCCTGCGCGGCGACGAAATGCGCGGCGCCCACCGCGGTCAGGCCGATGCCCGCGGACGCGATGACCGGTTTGTCCGGGCCGCCGTCCAGTCGCAGCACCGCGCCGGCCGCGGCCACCGACCAGTCACCGACCCGCCGGGCCACCTTCTCGTACGCGCTCCCCGTCCCTGGCCGCACCGGTACCCGCACCTCGGCCAGCAGCTCGCCCGGGCCGATCACCGTCTCGTACGGGCCCAGGTGAAACTCCCTGACCGGGACCGTCCGGTCTCCGTGCCGGCCGCGGATCACCGCCGTGGCGCGCGCCGCCGCGAACGCCGCGGACAGGTCCTCGGACGGATCGGCCTGGCACAGCGACCCGCCGACGGTGCCCCAGAGCCGGACGACCGGATCGGCCACGACCCGTTCGGCGTCGGCGAAGATGCCGAAGTGCTCACCGGCGACCGCCCAGTCCAGCAGGTCCGCGTGCCGGGCCAGGGCACCGATGCGCAGCTGGTCGCCGTCGCACCGGATGAAGGCGAGCTCGGTGAGCCCGTTGATGTCGACGAGCACCTCGGGTGAGGCCAGCCGCAGCTTCATCATCGGAATCAGGCTGTGGCCACCCGCGACGATCCGGGTATCCGGCCTGCTCAACAACGTCAGCGCATGGTCGACGCTGGTCGCGCGCTCGTATTCGACCTGCGAGGGTACCTGCACGTACTCATCATTGGCAGCTGCCCCACGTTGCGCAACCACAGTTAAGGGACCACTAATTCAGCGGCCGCCGATGTCCTCGCTCCACACCTCCGGATACCGTTGCTGGAACTCCCGCATCACGGCCACGCAGGCGTCGTCGTCGAGCAGCACGACCTCCACCCCGTGGCCGGCCAGGAAACCGAGGTCACCTGGATAAGTCTGCGCCTCACCGACGACCACCCGGGGGATCTGGAACAGCAAGACCGCCCCGGTGCACAGCTGGCACGGGGACAGCGTGGTGTACAAGATGGTGCCGGCGTAGGAAGCCCGCCGCCCGGCGTTGCGCAGGCAGGCGATCTCGCCGTGCGCGACCGGATCACCGCGCTGCACGCGCTCGTTGTGCCCGGCCGCGACCAGCTGGCCGCCGGCGGACAGCACCGCCCCGACCGGCACGCCGCCCGATTCCAGGCTGACCCGGGCCTGGCCCAGGGCCAGCGCCATCATCTCGCGGTCGACCTGGTTCGCTTGCCCGTATCCCATGCCGGCTTAGGCTACCGGACCCCGTCGCGGCTCGCGCGGCCACTGGTAACTGAGCTCTTCCCCGACCCGTAGCCGCGCCCACCGGGACGCCTCCACCTGCATGGCCGTGGCCGCCGCGGCGATCGCCGCCGGGTCCAACCCAACGTCCCCCACGTACCCCACGTCCTCCGCGTCGGGCAAGACGGCCAGCTTGGTCGCCGCGAGCCGCCTGATCTGCGCCGCGCTGGGGTTATCCAGCACCGCGACGCTCTCCACCAGGCCGGCGAGCAGTTCAGCCCGCAGGCCATGGGGGCGCAATGCCCGGATCAGCGGCTGGGACCGCTGGTCCGGGCGCGGCGGCCGGCGGCCGCCGACACACCGCAGGCCGGCGTTGACGGCACCGGCCGCGATGCCGGCCCAGACGCCGTCGGTGAGGCCGAGCTCCCGCTCGACGATCAGGTGCCGCAGGTCGTGCGGCAGCTGGGACCCGGGAAACGGGTCCGCCCCGCCGTACAGCCGGTAGCGGACCCCGTCGTCCCGCTCCACCAGCGCGTAGCCGCGCTGGTGATCGGGCAGCCGGGGGAAGCTCACGCGCATATCCCCACTATGCGGACGCCCCGGACGGGACGCCTAATGGTTTTCGGCGCGCGGCCAGGGTGCGGATCACCACCGCTCGGTCTGCGTCCGGTAGTACCCGGGCTGCGGCTTCTCGGACGGCGGCTTCTCGGACGGCGCTCGCTGCTCGGGCAGCTCGGTCGCGCCCGCGCTGACCCCGGCCGTCAGCATCTGAGTCACCCTGGCCAGCAGCGCCGCCCGGGAGAACGGCTTGCCGATGATCTGCGCGCCCGGTTCGGGCCAGCCATCCGCGCTGGCACCTTGCTCGTAACCCGACATGAACAGCACCGGCAGACCCGGACGCAGGGCCCGGGCCTGGGCGGCGAACGCGGCCCCGGTCATACCCGGCATGACGACATCGGTCAGGATCAGGTCGGCGGCCAGCTCCGGGTTCGCGAGCAGGCCAAGCGCCTCGTGCCCGGTCGCGGCCGTCTCGACCTGATAGCCGGCACTGGTCAGGACCCGGTGCGCGACCTCCCGGATGGCGGCCTCGTCGTCGACCACAAGCACCGTGCTGAGCAACCCCGAGGCCGGCTCCTGGCTCGCCGCCGCCGGCGTCACCGAGCCGGCCGTGGCGGGCAGCACCACGGTGACGGTGGTGCCGATGCCTAGTTCGGATCGGAGCCATGCCTTGCCGCCGACCTGCGCGGCGAACCTGTACACGGCGGGCAGGCCGAGTCCCGCGGCCAGGTCTCCGCTCTTGGTGGTGAAGAAGGGCTCGAAGGCGCGTTGCGCGGTCGCCGCGTCCATGCCCGTCCCCGTGTCGGCGATGCGGAACGCGACGTACCGCCCGGGCAGCAGCTCGGCGAGATCGGCGACGTCCTGGCAGTCCGCCGGGAGATGGTCCAGATCGAGATTCATCGCGTCGATGGTGACCTGACCGCCCCCCGGCATGGCGTCGCGGGCGTTCAGCGCGATGTTGATGATGGCCTGCTTCAGCAGGCCAGGATCGGCTTGGACCGGCCACAGGCCGGTGGCCTGCCGGGTCACGACCGGGACGTGCTCGCCGAGCACCTCGGTCAGCAGCCCGGTGGCATCGCTGATCGTCTGGCCGATATCCAGCAGGACCGGCTCGGCCTCTTCCCGCCTGGTGAACGCGAGCAGGTGCTTGATCAGCCGCTTGGAACGTTCGGCGGCCTCTTCGATCTGCTCCACGTCCCAGCGGACGCGCCGCCACTTGGCCACGCTCTCGGTGGTCTCGGCCACGGTGACCTCATCGTGGACCAGGCTCGCGTAGTTGGCGATGACCGTGAGGGTATTGCTGAAGTCGTGCCCGATTCCGCCCACCAGCTGTCCCAGGCTCGCCAGCCGCCGCGACCGTTGCAGCTCGCGCTGCAGTCGCTGCATCTCGGCCTGGGCCTGGCGGGCGGCGGTGACGTCCTCGACGAAGACGGCGAGATACGGCTCGCCGGCGGCCGGCCGGATCACTGATCCGGTCAGATGCACCCAGACAAGCTCACCCGTGATGCGGACCAAGCGCGCGTCGGCCCCGATCTGGTCGATCGCGCCCGAGGTGGCGTCGGCAATCAGCATCTCGAGCGCAGGCTGGTCTTCTGGGTGAAAGTAGGAAAGCAGGTCCGCTCCGCCCAGTTCTGCTCGTGAGTAGCCGGTCAGCTCGCTGTACGTCTCGTTAACCGCAAGGTAGACGCAGCACCGGCCGGCATTGAGGCTGGCCATGACCAAACCGACAGGCGCGGGGCCGAAGTCCCGCCGGAACTGCTGCTCGCTGGCCTGCAAGGCGTCAGCCCAGGTCCCGGTGGTCCCCTCGGCTGCGGCCGGCCGCTCATCCGGAGCAGCGTTGTCGTCGTGTATCACGGGGTGCCCCCTTCGAACCATGCCTCGCCCGCTGGTGCACATTCCGATCCGATCCCGGCGGGCGCTAGCCGGAATATCAGAGGGTAATCTTTAATGTGCTCTATGTAGCGACGATCGCCAGGACCAGGATGCACCCGGCGGAGATTTCGCGCAAGGCGCAGGTCACAGCCATCCGCCGGCCCGCCTGGCCGGGCCGGCCTGGGCGAGCCCACCGGAGACGCTTGATTACCTAGTGTATCCTCTTAACTACGGAAAGCGGCTAACCGTTTGCCTGTCTGGACGGGAGGAATCATGGCCAGCCTGCTGAACCCCGGTACCCGGGGCTTACCCATGGCCACTGTCCTGATGGTGGACGATCATCCCGTCCACCGCGACCTGATGGTCACGCTGCTCAGCTCCCGCGGCCATGCCGTGCTCGAAGCCTGCGACGGCGGGCAGGCCCTGCTGATCGCCAGGGCGCAGCACCCCGATCTCGTCGTCACCGATCTGATCATGCCCGTGATGGACGGCTACGAGCTCGTCCGCGAGCTGCGCGCGGACCCAGACCTGGCCGCGACCAGGGTGATCTTCTGCACGGCCGGCTACCTGCGGGACGAGCTAGCGCCGATGGCGGCGGCCCTGGGGGTGCAGCACATCGCGGACAAGACCGCCGAACCGCGATCCCTGCTGGCGGCGGCCGAGCAGGCCCTGGCGGAAGCAGCGGCCTGCCCGGCGGGCACCCTAGCCGAGGGGGGGCACGAAGACTACCTGCGGGTGCTGACCGGCAAGCTGGCCGCTAAGGTCCGCGAGCTGCAGGCCGCGGAGATCCGGGCCGCCCCCGTGCCCGGCGAGCTGCAGGCACGGCTGCACGCGGAGCGGGCCGAGGTCAGGTTCCGCGGGCTGCTCGAAGCGGCTCCGGACGCGGTCGTGTGCGCGGACACCGACGGTCAGATCGTGCTGGTGAACGCGCAGACAGAGCGGCTGTTCGGCTACCGGCGGGACGAGCTGATCGGCCAGCCGGTGGAGATCCTGGTGCCGGACGCCACCAAGGCGTCGCACCCGGCCTTCCGGGCCGGGTACGTGGCCGAGCCGCAGCCGCGGCCGATGGGCCGGGGCCTGGAACTTCTCGCCCGGCACCGCGGCGGCAGCACCTTCCCCTGCGAAATCTCCCTGTCGACCATCGATACCGGCGAGGGATTGCTGGTCATGGCCGCGGTCCGCGACGTGAGCCGGCAGCGGGAAGCCACCGCGACGGCGGCGCGGCTGGCGTCGATCATCCAGTCCTCGCATGACGCGGTGATCGGCGAGTCGCTCGACCGCGTGATCACCAGCTGGAACCCCGGAGCCGAGCGGCTTTACGGCTACTCCGCGGCCGAGATGATCGGCCGTCCCATCGAGGTGCTGATCCCGGTCGCGCGCCGCGCGGCCGAGCAGGACATCCAAGACACCATCAGCCGGGGCGACCGGGTGGAGACCTATCAGACCGAACGGCTCCGCAAGGACGGGAGCCTCATCGGGGTATCGATCATGCTCTCCCCGATCACCGACGCGAGCGGGACTATCACCGGGGTGTCCCGGGTGTCCCGGGACATCAGCGCGCAGCAGCGCGCCGACGGCCGGTTCCGCGGGCTGCTCGAGGCGGCTCCGGACGCGATGGTGTGCGTGGCCGCCGACGGCCGGATCGCGCTGGTGAACGCGCAGACCGAGCGGCTGTTCGGCTACCGGCGGGACGAGCTGATCGGCCAGCTCGTGGACATCCTGGTGCCGGACGCCGTCCAGGCCGGGCATCCCGCGCACCGGACCGCGTATCTGGCCGACCCGCGGCCCAGGCAAATGGGCGCGGGGCTGGAACTGTCCGGACGCCGTCGCGACGGCAGCACGTTCCCGGCGGAAATCTCCCTGTCCGCCATCGACACCGACGAGGGCATCCTGGTGTCGGCCGCGGTCCGCGACGTCAGCGACCGGCTGGAACTCGAGGCCGAGCGCGAGCGGCTGAAGACCCAGACCGAGCGGGACCGGCTGGAGCGCCAGCTGCTCCAGTCGCAGCGGCTGGAAAGCCTGGGCCAGCTGGCTGGCGGGGTGGCGCATGACTTCAACAACCTGCTCGCCGTCATCCTGAACTACGCCGAGTTCGTCAGCGAGGAGGTGGCCAAGGCGCCGCAGGAGGAGTGGAGGGCCGTGCGCGAGGACGTCGGCCAGATCGAGCAGGCCGCCCAGCGCGCCGCCGGACTCACCCGCCAGCTGCTGGCCTTCGCCCGCCGGGACGTGGTCCAGCCGCGCGCGCTGAACCTCAACCGCGCGATCGAAGGGGTGCAGCAGTTGCTCGTCCGCACCCTGGGCGAGCACGTGGAACTGAGCACCGGGCTGGCCGCCGAGCTGGGCCCGGTGCTGGCCGACCCGGGCCAGATCGAGCAGGTCCTGGTCAACCTGGCCGTCAACGCCCGGGACGCGATGCCGGCCGGCGGCAGGCTGATGATCACCACCGCTCGTACCAACGTGGACGCGGATTACGCCGCCAGCCGCGTCGGCCTGCGACCTGGCATGTACGCCTGCCTGAAGGTCAGCGACACCGGCACCGGGATGCCCAAGAACGTCATCGACCGGGCGTTCGAGCCGTTCTACACCACCAAGGCCAAGGGCGAGGGAACCGGCCTGGGCCTGGCCACCGTGTACGGCATCATCACCCAGGCCGACGGCTACGTGCAGATCTACTCAGAACCCGGCCTCGGCACCACCTTCACCATCTTGCTGCCCGAGACCAGCCAGCCCAGCCCGCCGACCTCCCCGGCACCGCGGGAGATGATGACCCAGGCCCACGACGGCGCCGGCGAGACCGTGCTCGTCGTCGAGGACGAGGCCGCGATGCGGGAGGTGACCTGCCGGATCCTGGTTCGCAACGGCTACCGGGTGATCACCGCGGTCAACGGGCTTGACGCCATCGAGGTCGCCACCAGCCACCCCGACCCCATCGACCTGCTGGTCACCGACGTCATCATGCCGCAGATGCTCGGCAAGGAATCGGCCGACCGGATCCGCGCCCGTTACCCGGCCGTGAAAGTGCTCTTCATGTCCGGTTACACCCAGGGGGTCCTGGACACCAAGGGAGTGCTCGAAGCCGACGTCAACCTGATAGAAAAACCGTTCACCGAAGCATCGCTGCTGGCCAAGCTGAGCGAGATCATGTCCGGTCGTTAACCTTCGGCCGGCCGGTCCTGAACCGGGGCCAGCGGTAACCTGCCGCTATGTAGCAATCCGTTTATAACTTAATACTCTAGGTAGTAGGAAGCGAGGTTACGACGCCGCATGGCGAGGATCCTGGTGGTCGATGACGAACCGGACCAGCGTTTCCTCCTTCGGAGGATCCTGCAGCGGGCCGGGCACGAAGTGAGCGAAGCCAACGATGGCGCCGCTGCGCTGCGAGCCGTGCGGGAGTCGGCACCGGATCTGGTGGTGACCGACGTGATGATGCCGGTCATGGGCGGCGTGGAGCTCATCCGCGGCCTGCGGGCTGACCCTGCCACGGCGTACATCCCGATTCTGGCCGCGAGCGGGGATACCCATCTCGCGGGTGCCGCGGACGCGGTCCTGCCCAAGCCGTATGAATTGCACCATCTCCTCGCGGTGGTGGGGGCCTTGCTGAAAGAAGGACGTGGTCAGAGTTGAAGCGGACGACTACCGGAGTCGCCGGGCTGGACCTTGTGCTCAACGACGGCCTGGAGCCGGGGTCGGTAGTGGTCGTGGCCGGCGCACCGGGCACCGGCAAGACGATCCTGGCCCAGCAGATGTGCTTCGCCAACGGCACCGCCGAGCGCAAGTGCGTGTACTACACGACGGTGTCCGAGCCGCACACCAAGCTGGTCAGACACCTGCAGCAGTTCACCTTCTTCGACCCGCAGGCCCTGGGCACCCGAGTCGAGCACATCCACCTGGGTGACTTCCTGCGGCCTGTACGCCCGGACGGGCTGGAGCCCCTGGTGTCGGAGATCGTCAGGAAAACGCTGGCGGAAGAACCTGCCATGGTGGTGGTCGACAGCGCGAAGATGCTGCGCGATTTCGCCGATGAACGCGAGTTGCGTGGCGCGCTGTATGACCTGACCGGCCGCATGACGCAAACCGGCACGGTGCTGCTGCTAATCGGAGAGTACACGCCGGAGGAACTGCGAAGCGGCATCGAATTCTCGCTGGCTGACGGCATTATCCAGCTTGAGAATGAGTCCCGCGAGCCGGTCGACCGGCGGTGGCTGCGGATAGCGAAGATGCGCGGCGGAAGCTATCGGTCGGGCAAGCATACGTTCCGGATCGGCTCGGGCGGCGTCCAGGTGTTCCCGCGCATAGAGACACTGATCCCTCATGTGGTGACGGCGGTGTCCGAGCAGGTCCCCAGCGGGATCCCCGGCCTCGATGAACTGATGAGCGGCGGAGCGAAACAGGGTGACGCCACCCTGGTCGCCGGACCCTCGGGCGTGGGCAAGACGATCTTCGGGCTGCGCTGGCTCGCCCAGGGAATGGAACGGGGAAAGCGCTGCCTGTACGTCACGTTCCAGGACACCGCTGATCAACTCGTCGGCGTGGCTGCCACATTCGGCTGGGACCTCATATCAGCCGACGCCGCCGAGCACGTCTCGATCTCCTACGTCCCGATGGGCGATCTGGATCTCGACGTCCTGGCTAGCGCCGTGGTCTCCGAACTCCGTGCGCATGAGACCAAGCGGATTGTCATCGACAGCCTGTCCGAACTGGCCTTCGCCGCCCGTGAAGAAGAGCGTTTCCCGGCCTACATGCGCAGTCTTGCCGGGCTTGTCCGGGCGGCAGGCAGTTCCTTGCTGATCACGAGCGAGACCGCCGGCTGCGGGCTTGCCGCCACCGCGATGGACGGGCTCCAGTTCTTGTTCGACAACGTCATCGACCTGCGCTACATCGAAGACGGCTCCCGGATAGGCCGGGCCGTGCACGTCGCCAAGATGCGCAGTAGCGGGCACGAGATGACGCTGAACAGCATCAGCATCACCGATCGCGGCCTCGTAGTCGGCGACGAACTCGAAAGCGTGACCGGGCGCCTCGGCTGGAGCGCGCTACGAACGCATGGCCCGCTGGACTAAGTCCGGCCCGTCGCCAAGAGTCCGGCCGGACCTCCGGCCGGCGGATCACGAAGCGGAGCGGCGACGGAACAGCAGCCCGCAGACCGCGGCCGAGGTGACCATCAGGCCGACGCACCAGGCCAGCGCGGGCCACAGGTGCACGCCGACCGGCTGGCTGAGCAGCAGGCCGCGGATGGTCTCGATGACGGGCGTGGCCGGCTGGTGGCCGGCGAAACCGCGCAGCCACCACGGCATGGTCCTGATCGGGACGAAGGCGCTGCTCGCGTAGCTGAAGAACATCAGGAAGAACATCACCGAGTTCGCCGCCTCCGGCGCGGAAACGGCCAGTCCGAAGGCGGCCGCCAGCCAGGAGACCGCGGCCACGAAAAGCAGCAGCACGCCGGCCGCGGCGGCGAAGGCGGCCACGGAGCCATCCGGCCGGAACCCGATGCCGAAGGCGACCGCGGTGACCAGCGCGGTCGAGATCACGTTGCGCACCAGGCTGGCGGTCACGTGCCCGGCTAGCAGCGCCGTGCCGGGCACGTCGAGGGACCGGAAACGGTCGATGATGCCACCGGTCATGTCCTGGCAGACGGTGACCGCCGTGGTGGCCGCGCCGGTCACGGCGCACAGCAGCAGGACGCCGGGGACCACGTAGTCGACGTAACGTGAGCCGATGTCGACCGCCCCGCCGAACAGGTAGACGAACACCACCATCAACATGACGGGCAGCATCAGCGCGGTCAGCAGGGCGTCCGGGCTGCGGGCGGAAAGGCGCAGGCTGCGCGCGGTCATGGTCAAGACGCTAGACATGGACGGCCTTCCGTTGGGTGTCCGGTCAGGGTGAGGAAAACGTCGTCGAGGGTGGCCTCATGCACGGCGAAGCCCGCGATCAGGCTCCGGGCCGGATCGGCGGCATCGAGCAGGGCGCGGACCTGCGCGGCGCTCCCGTCGGTGGCGACGCCGACGGTCAGGTCCGCCGGATCCAGGTGCACCGCGCGGTCGCCGAAATACCGGCTGAGCCGGGCGAAGGCCGCCGGGTCCTGACAGGTCAGGTCGAGCCTGCGGGCGGCGAACCGCTGCTTGAGCTCCGCGGCCGTCCCCTCGGCGACCAGCCGGCCCGCGTCCAGGACGGCGATCCGGTCCGCCAGCCGGTCCGCCTCCTCCAGGTACTGCGTGGTGAGGAAGACAGTGACGCCCGAGGCGGCCAGGCCCGCGATCGTCTGCCACATGGTCAGCCGGCTGCGCGGGTCAAGCCCGGTCGACGGCTCGTCCAGGAAGATCACCGACGGGCGGCCGACCAGGCTCGCGGCCAGGTCAAGCCGCCGGCGCATACCCCCGGAGTAGGTGCTGACCCGCCGCCGGGCGGCGTCGGCCAGCTCGAACTGCGCCAGCAACTCCGCCGCCCGCTGCCGGGCCGCCGCCCGCGATAGCCGCGACAGCCGGCCCATCATCCGCAGGTTTTCCTCGCCGGTCTGGGCTTCATCCAGCGCGGCGAACTGGCCGGTCAGGCTGATCCGGCGGCGCACCAGGTGGCGGTCGCGGTCGACGTCGAAACCGGCCACCCGGGCCTGCCCGGCGTCGGCCCGGCTCAGCGTGGCCAGGATGCGCACCGTGGTCGTCTTGCCGGCCCCGTTCGGGCCGAGCAGCGCGAACACGCTGCCCGCCGGGACCAGCAGATCGATGCCGGCCAGCACCCTTAGGTCGCGATAGGACTTGGCCAGCCCGGTTGCCTCGATCGCCGGCTCGTCACTCATGCCTGGTCCCTTCCTGGTCAAGACGCTGGAAACGGACATCTTCTGCGTATGAGATACGCTTAATTGCGTAGGTTATACGCGGTAATAAGATGCTGTCAAGCGCAACCGGAAGGGAGGGAAGCGACATGAACGGCCCAGCCGCCACGGAGGGGGACCCGGCGGCCGCAGCGAATGCCGGGGCGGCTCTGCCGGACAGCGTCGCGGCGGCCTGGGGGGTGCGCGAGCGACCTCAGCGGGGCCCGAAGCCTGCCCTCAGCTTGCCGCGGATCGTGGCCGCCGCCGTGCGGGTCGCCGACGCCGAGGGGCTTGACGCCGTTTCGATGGGACGGGTCGCCACCGAACTTGGCGCCGCTCCCATGTCCCTGTACCGGCACGTGTCCGCCAAGGAAGAACTGCTTACCCTCATGGTCGACGCCGCCTGGGGCGACTCCCCCGATCCGCTCGGGCCCGGCGAGGGCTGGCGGGCCGGGCTTTCCCGCTGGGCCTGGGCGATGCGGGCCAGCACCAGGCAGCATCCCTGGGCGGTCCGCATTCCGCTGAACAGCCTGCCGATCATGCCGCATCAGGTCGCCTGGTTCGAGCACGCCCTGACCTGCATGCGGGACACCACGCTGACCGAGGCGCGCAAGGCCTCGGTGATCATGCTGCTATCCGGGTACGTGCGGAACCAGGCCACCACGGAGGCCGACATCGCGGCCGCGATCCAGACCTCCGGCCTGAGCCCATCCGAATGGATGTCCGCCTACCCGCGCATGCTGGCGAAGCTGACCGACCCGCAGCGCTTCCCCGCGCTGACCGCCTTCATCGAGGCCGGAGTCTTCGACGTGGCGGACGAACCGGACGACGAATTCGTCTTCGGCCTGGACCGCATCCTCGACGGCATCGAGCATCTCGTCCAGGCCAGCTGACCCGGATCAGCTAAGAGGTGGCCTGCTCGGAGTCACGAGATTCCTGCGTGCCGCGGTCCTCCGGTCCGGCCTGCACCGCGGCATCCTCTGGCCCAGGCGAATCAGCCGCCGGCCCGGCCGCGGTGAAGGCGCCTTCGGGCAGTTCCCGGCGCTGGCTGCGGTAGAACCAGACCGCGCCGATCACCGCAAGCACCGACGCGATGTACAGGTTCAGCCGCAGGCCGAAGATGTACACCGACGAATCGACCCGAAGTGATTCCTCGAAGATCCGGTACGCCGAATAGCCGAAGACGTACAGGGCGAACAGGCCAGGCGGCTTGATCTTGCGGTGATGGCCGAGCCACACCAGCACGCCCGCCCAGGCCAGATCGAAGATCAGCTCGTACAGGAAGGTCGGCTGAAAGGTGCTGAAGTTCAGGTACTTGGCCGGGACGCCGCCGGCCACCCGGTACTGGTACGGGATCTCCAGCCCCCAGGGCAGCGTCGTCGGACGGCCGAAGAGCTCCTTGTTGAAGTAGTTCCCGATCCGCCCGATACCCTGCGCCACCAGCAGCGCGGGCGCCACCGCGTCCATGAACACGGCCACGTTGACGTGGTGCCTGCGCAGCCGCCAGATGCTGACCAGGACGGCGACGAAGATCCCGCCCCAGATGCCAAGCCCGCCGTCCCACACCGCGAACACCCCGTACCACACGTGCGGGATGTCCATCGGGGTGGTGATGTCGAAGTAGATCCGGCCGCCCACGATCCCAGCCGGGACGCCCCACAGGGCGATCTCGCCGACCAGCTCCGGGTCGCCCCCGGCCGCGCTCCACCGCCGCCGGGTGATGATGATCGCGACGGCGATGCCGACCAGGTACATCAGGGCGTAGAAGTGGATGACCAGCGGGCCGATGTTGAAGCTGTTTATCGACGGGCTGGGGAGGTACGCCGACATCGCCATCGCCATAGCGCCGAGCGTACCCGGCGCGGATAACCAGGGATCGTTCGGCCGGGAATCAGTCCCTGGCCGGCTCCGAACGGCTGGTGGCGAACGGCGCGGAGCCGGCGTCGGCGGCCGCCACCGCGCGGGGCGCCACCGTGGCCGGGACCGCCCCCGGAGCGGCCACCGACGACCGGTCCGGCCGGCCAGCCAGCCGGTAGACGTCGGATCCGTCCACCGTTTCCCGCTCGAGCAGCTCGGCGACCAGCGCGTCGAGCTCAGAGCGGTGACCGTTGAGGGTTTCGATCGCCCGCTGTTCGGCCTGGCGGAGCAGCCGGGCCACCTCGCGGTCGATTTCCGCCTGGGTCGCCTCGGCGAACGGGCGGCTGGACATGCCGGGACCGCCGCCGCCCAGGAACACCGAGCCGCCCTCCGGGTACCCGACCGGGCCGAGCGACTTCGACAGGCCGAACTCCCTGACCATCTTGATGGCCAGCTCGGTCGCCCCGGCCAGGTCGTTGGCGGCCCCGGTGGACCCCTGGCCGAGCACCACTAGCTCGGCGGCGCGCCCGCCGAGACGGACCGCGAGCGAGTCGTACAGGTAGTCCTCCCCGTACATGTGCCGCTCGACCATGGGCAGCTGCTCGGTGACGCCGAGGGTCTGGCCGGCCGGCAGGATCGTCACCTTGGCCACCGGATCGGCGTGCTCGGACAGCGCGGCCACCAGGGCGTGCCCGGACTCGTGCACCGCCACCGCGTGCTTCTCCTCCGGCAGCAGCACGTTGGAGCCTTCCCGGCGGCCCAGGATGATCCGGTCCCTGGCCTCGTCGAAGTCGACGGCGGTCAGCGTGTCCCGGCCGGCCCGGACGGCGAAGATGGCCGCCTCGTTGACCAGGTTGGCCAGGTCGGCCCCGGAAAATCCGGGCGTGCCGCGGGCGATCGCGGTCAGGTCCACGTTCGACAGCTTCTTGCCGCGGCAGTGCACGGCCAGGATGGCGGACCGTTCGTGCACGTTCGGCAGCGGGATCGTGACCTGCCGGTCGAACCGGCCAGGCCGGAGCAGGGCCGGGTCCAGGATCTCCGGCCGGTTCGTCGCCGCGAGCACCACGATGCCCGTCGTCGGCTCGAAGCCGTCAAGCTCGGCGAGCAGCTGGTTCAGGGTCTGCTCCCGTTCGTCGTTGGCCACGTACCCGCCCGCGCCGCCCGAACGGCGCTGGCCGATGGCGTCGACCTCGTCGATGAAGATGATGGCAGGCGCGCGCTTGCGGGCCTCGGTGAACAGGTCACGGACCCGGGCCGCGCCGACCCCGACGAACATCTCCACGAAGCTGGAACCGGTGACGGAGAAGAACGGCACATCCGCCTCGCCCGCCACCGCGCGGGCGAGCAGCGTCTTGCCTGTCCCTGGCGGCCCGACCATCAGCACACCGCGCGGCACCATCGCGCCGGCCCGGGTGTAGCGGTCCGGCTTGCGCAGGAAGTCCACCACCTCGGCGATCTCGGACTTGGCACCCTCGTAGCCGGCCACGTCGGTGAACTTGGTCTGCGGCCGTTCCTCGTCGAACACCTTGGCCCGGGACCGGCCCACCCCCATGACGCCCTGCAGCCCGCCCGCACCGCCCTTGGAGATCCGCCGGAACAGCCAGATGGAAAGCCCGATCGGCAGCCCGAAGACGATCAGGTAGATCAGCAACTCGGTGCCGAAGCCATTGCCCGCCGGGGTCGCGGTAATCTGCACCTTGTCGCTCTGCAGCTGGGTGAGGAAGGACTGCTGCGCCTGCGGCGGGATGACCACCGTGTAGGACTTGCCGTTGGTCAGCGTGCCGGTGCTCGTACCGCCGGCCGTGGTGGCGATGGCGATCGTCTTCACCTGATGCGCCGACGCGTCGGCCAGGAACTGGCTGTAGCTCAGGCTGGTCGAGGCCGTGCGGGTGGGCAAGAACAGGTAGAGGAAGAACATGACCGCGATCGCGATCGGCCAGAGCCAGTGCCGCCAGGCGGGCGGCGGAGGGGGCGCCTTGGACGTGGGCTTACCCCCAGGCGGTGGCGGTGTGACTTGCTTACTCATGTCAGCTCCTTGTGCTGCCCAGTATGCCCGGTGTTCGAAGCACCCCCATCCGCAGACTGGGCTATTCGGCAATTGGTCAGCACACCGGCAGCCAACGGTCAGGCCACGCTAAGGAACCAGCACGGCGGCGCCGTCGAAGCGTCCGTCCTTCAGGTCCCGCAGGGCCCGGTCGGCGGCGTCGAGCGGATAGGGGTGAACGGTGACCGCCAGCTTGTGCTCCGCCGCCAAGGCGAGGAACTCCCTGGCATCCGCCCTGGTATTGGAGGTGACGCTGCGCAGTTGCCGCTCCTGGAACAGGTGCTCCTGGTAGTTCAGCGGCGGGATGTCGGACAGGTGGATGCCCGCGATGGCCAGGGTGCCGCCCCGGTCGAGCGCGGCCAGGGCGGGCAGCACGAGGTCCCCCACGGGAGCGAACAAGATCGCGGCGTCCAGCGGTTCCGGCGGCATGTCGGAGGCGTCCCCGGCCGAGGCGGCGCCGATCTCGAGCGCCAGCCGCCGCGCCTGCTCGCCCCGGGTCAGCACGTGCACGGTGGCTCCGCGGGCCAGCGCGACCTGGGCGGCCAGATGCGCGCTGCCGCCGAAGCCGTACAGGCCCAGGCGGCCGCCGGGCGGAAGCGCGGCCCGTTGCAGGGCGCGGTAGCCGATGATGCCCGCGCACAGCAACGGGGCTAGCTCGGCGTCGGTGTAACCGTCCGGCAGGCGATGTGCGTACGCGGCGGGCACCGTCATGTACTCGGCGTACCCGCCGTCGGCGTCCCAGCCGGTGTAGAGCGAGCGCGGGCACAGGTTCTCCGCCCCGTGCTGGCAGTAGCGGCACTCCCCGTCGGTCCGGCGGAGCCAGGCCGCCCCGGCCCGGTCCCCGGTCTTGAAGCCCGCCGTGTCCCCGTCGCCGACGGCGGCCACCTCGCCGACCACCTCGTGACCGGGGGTCACGCCGGGCCGGTGCGGCGGCAGGTCCCCCTCGGTCACGTGCAGGTCGGTCCGGCAGACCCCGCAGGCCAGGACGCGCAACAGCAGCTCACCTGGGGCCGCCCGCGGTACGTCGTCGTCGGGGTGCAGGCGCAGCGGGTGACCGCTGACCGGTCCTGGCGCTTCGACATGCCATGCACGCATACCGGCACGTTATCCTGCGGGCCGGCGAGATCCGCTGGCGGGCGTTGAACCTGGGCCATCCCTCATACGTATTACTCAGCAGAATCCCGGTATCGGCCCAGTGTCCGGGTTTTTATTATTTGCACTGGTCATGGGCATGGTGCCAGAATCAGGGCTTACACCCTCAGGGTACGGGGCCCGGGGTTGTCCCAGTTTCGCGGCACCAGGAAGCTATTCCGGGCCGTCGGCGTTAACGGGACAACGGGTTGGAGGGGCATGTGATCGTTCGTCCACTGAACCGCGTGAGGGCCGGCGCGGCAGTGCCAGACGGGGGAAGTGATGCAATGGTGATGACCGCGCAGCGCAACGAACCGGTGCAGCTCGAACCGGTGCAGCTCGAACCGGTGCAGCTCGAACCGGTGCAGCTCGAACCGGTGCAGCTCGAGCTGGCCAGCCGGATGGGCGCGGACGGATACCAGGTCATCAGCGTGACCGGTGAGCTCGACATCGCCACCGCGGACAAGGCCTACGCCTACATCAGCGAAGTGATCGACCGCTGGCCAGCCCCTGTCACCGTGGACCTGTCCGGATTGTCCTTCTGCGATGCCTCCGGGCTCGGGGTCCTGGCCAAGGCCGCCCGGCACGCGCGGCAGGCCGGACGCCAGCTCAGGCTCACCTCGGCCCGGCCTTCACTGCTGAAGATCATGCGGATGACCGGCCTGGACAGCGTCTTCCCCGAGCTGATGTCGCCGGCGCCCGCGTACTCAGCGTTACCCGCTCGTTTTTCCCCACTCAGATAGGTCGGCCGGACCGTGGAGGATACTGCCCGCTAGCGTTAAGTTTGGAGTGCTTCCTGCGTTAACTCTGAAAATAACCGCATGCGGAGGGACTCCCAATGGCCGAAGAAGTTCAAGGGCAGACCGCTGAAGAAGAAACGGACTCATCCGGATCTTCCGAGGCGACCATTGCCGTGCACTGGCGCGAGGAGGGTTACTTTCCCCCGCCGCCCAAGTTCATCGGCCAGGCCAACGCCTCCGACCCGGCCATCGTGGCCAGGTTCGCGGAAGAGAACTTCCCCGAATGCTTCCGGGAATATGCGGACCTGCTGTCCTGGGACGAGTACTGGCACACCACCCTGGACACCAGCAACGCGCCGTTCTGGAAGTGGTTCGTCGGCGGGAAGCTGAACGCCAGCTACAACTGCGTTGACCGGCACCTGGCCGAGCACAAGAACAAGGCGGCGCTGATCTGGGTGCCAGAACCCGAGGACGCCCCCCACGTCGTCGTCACCTACCAGGAGCTTTACCGCCAGGTCAACGAGTTCGCGGCGGTGCTGCAGGCGGCCGGCGTCACGGCCGGCGACCGGATCACCCTGCACATGCCGATGGTGCCCGAGCTGGCGGTCACCATGCTGGCCTGCGCCCGGCTCGGGGCGATCCACTCCCAGGTGTTCGGCGGGTTCAGCGGCGGCGCCTGCGGGCACCGCATCGCCGACTCGGCCAGCAAGATCCTGGTCACCATGGACAGCTACTACCGCAGCGGCGAGGTGCAGGACCACAAGGTCAAGGCCGACGAGGCGATCGAGGCGGCCCGCAAGGAGGGCGCCGAGGTCGAGAAGGTGCTGGTCTGGCGACGCTTCCCTGGCCAGTACTCCTCCAAGACGCCGATGGTGCAGGGGCGGGACTTCTTCGTCGACGACCTCCTCGCCGACCACCGCGGCGCCGTCGTCGCGCCCGTCTCCATGCCGGCCGAGGCGCCGCTGTTCCTGATGTACACCAGCGGCACCACCGGCCGCCCGAAGGGCTGCCAGCACTCCACCGGCGGCTACCTGTCCTACGTGGCCGGCACGTCGAAGTTCTACCAGGACATCCACCCGGACGACACGTACTGGTGCATGGCCGACATCGGCTGGATCACCGGTCACTCCTACATCGTCTACGGCCCGCTCTCACTCGGCACCACCAGCGTGATCTACGAGGGCACGCCGAACTACCCGGACGCCGGGCGCCCCTGGCGGATCGCGGAGCGGCTCGGGGTGAACATCTTCCACACCTCGCCCACCGCGATCCGGATGCTGCGCAAGGTCGGCCCGGACGAGCCGGCCAAGTACAACTTCCGCTTCAAGCACATGACCACGGTGGGCGAGCCGATCGAGCCCGAGGTCTACCGCTGGTTCTACAACTCGGTCGGCAAGGGCGAGGCGGTCATCGTCGACACCTACTGGCAGACAGAAACCGGCGGCTTCATCGGCACCGGGCTGCCCGCCCTGAACCCGATGAAGCCAGGCAGCTGCGGCCCGGCCGCCCTCGGCATCTACTTCGACATCAAAGACGAGGGCGGCGAGTCGATCCCGAAGGGCAGCGGCAAGGCCGGCAACATCTGCGTCCGGAACCCGTGGCCGGGCGTCTTCGAGACGATCTGGGGGCAGCCCGACCGGTTCGTGTCGACGTACTTCGCCAAGTACAACAAGGACTCGGACAGCAAGGACTGGCACGACTGGCCCTACTTCGCCGGGGACGGCGCGGTCCAGACCGAGGACGGCTACTACCGCATCCTGGGCCGCGTCGACGACGTGATCAACGTGGCCGGGCACCGGCTCGGCACCAAGGAACTCGAGTCCTCCGCGCTGGCGGTCGAGGAGATCGCCGAGGCGGCCGCGGTCCCGGTGATCGACGACGTGCGCGGCCGGGTGGTCGAGATGTACGTCTCGCTCAAGCCGGGCGTCGAGGCCAGCCCGGAGATCGAGGCCAAGGTCAAGCGGGCGATCGAGACCGACATCGGCAAGATCGCGCGGCCGAAGAACATCTGGATCGTGGCCGATATGCCGAAGACCAGGTCGGGCAAGATCATGCGCCGGGTCATCGCCGCGACGTCCAACTTCGCCGACGTCGGCGACATCACCACGCTGGCCAACCCGGAGATCGTGGACCAGATCCGGCATCAGGTGCAGAACGCCAAGCACGCCCGCGGTGAGGTGCCACGCGAGCTCACCGCGGCCGAAGAGGCCGAGATCAAGTCCTTCGGCGCCGAGTAACCCCGGTACGTCTTCGCCCGCGTGCGGCGGGCCGCCTGTCCCTAGGTGGCCCGCCGCACGCGTTTGCGTCTTTATCGGGCCGAACGATCCGTGGTGTCACCCCCTTGACCCCCTTCGTCCCCGCCCGTGCCAGCCAGCCCCACGCGTGCCAGCCCGGCTCGTTTCGTCCCGCCCGTGCCAGAGGTCATCTCCGGACGGGACCTTGGCCCCTGTCTCCGCCGAGCGAGATGCGGTGTGCTGATCATCAACGGGAAGGATCCCGGTCAGGCGCGGCGAAACGGTCTCTGCCCGAGGCGGACGCCCAGACTCGCTCACCGCGCATTCGGATCCGCTGAGGCGGATAAGGGATCCTTCTCGCTCCCATGAGCCGCGGAAGGGGCGACGGTGACATGAACGCCACAGTCAAGGATGTGATGACCACCCACGTGGTGGCGGTCACGAAAGAGGCCTCCTTCAAGGACGTCGCCGCGCTGCTCCGCCAGCACCAGGTCAGCACCTTCCCCGTCGTCGACGCGGAAGGCAAGGTCATCGGCGTGGTCTCCGAGACGGACATGCTGCCCAAGGAGGCGCTGCTCGCGGGCCTGCCGGAGCGGGGACCCGGCCCGGACGCCGCCGTGAGTGACCACAACGACTTCGTCAAGGCGATCGGGGTCACGGCCGCCAGCATCATGACCACGGCGCCGATCACCATCACGCCCGACGAGCCGGTCACCAGCGCCGCCCGGCTGATGTACTCCTGCAAGGTCAGGAGCCTGCCGGTGGTCACAGAGAACGGCTACCTGACCGGGATCATCAGCCGGGCCGACGTGCTGAGCGTCTACGGGCGGCCCGACCGGCAGATCGGGCAGGAAATCATGCAGGACCTGATCGCGACCGAGTTCGGCAGCGATCCGAGCCGCTTCACCGTCACGGTCAAGGACGGCATCGTGACGCTCGCAGGCTACCCGGACACGGCGCAGCAGGGCCGGAACATCCTGGCCGAGGCCTGGCACATCGAGGGAGTCATCTCGGTGCGGGACCGCCTCACCTACCCGGAGGGAACATCATGAACACGGCTCTATCCACCTGGCAACTGGTCATCATGGCCGTGGTCCCGGTCACGACGCTTGTCGCCTGGATCGGCGTCATTTTCCACGTCTCCCGGGAGCCAGCCCGGACTGACGTAGCGGCGGCGACACCCATCGGATCAGCCGGAACGGCGGCCAACGCAGCGGCCGTGCCCGCGACGGCCGGAGCGCGCGAAACGGCGCCGGCGGCCAAAGAACCGGTGGCCGCGTAGCCCTGCGTGCCGCGGGGCTCCGTCAGCCGGGCTCACCCGGCTGACCCGGCTCGCCGGGCTCGCCTACCTCGGTGACCAGGTCGTCGTGGCCGAAGCATAGGTAGCCACTGACCGCGGCGGAATCCCCCTGCGCCTGCGGGTAGGACCAGACCGCGTCGGTCAGCTTGTGATCGGCCGCGTTGACCGACCAGTACGAGGCCGTGCCCTTGTAGGCGCACACGGTGTGCGTGCTGCTTGGCTGGAGCACGTCCTGCCGCACGTCGGAGGCGGGCAGGTAGAAGCGGTTCGGCAGGCCGGTCTCGGACAGCAGCAGGGGGCGCTGGGTCTCGGCCAGCACGATATCGCCGAGCCGGACGCGAACCGGCCGTGACGAGCGGCGCACGTCGACGCGGTGGTACGGGTCCCGGAGATGGCCTTCGACGCGTTCGTCCTCGTCGTACCACTCATCCATGGCGTTCCAGTAGAAACCGGCGTATCCCCGCAGCCAGTGCGACTCCGGGTTCGGCTCCGGGTAGGCCCAGACCGCGTTCTCCGCGACCTGGCCGCCGGCGGCCACAGACCAGTAAGACGCGGTGCCCTTGAACGGGCAGTACGTGTGGTGCCCGGTGGGCCGCAGCAGGCCGGCCCGGATGTCGGCCTGCGGCACGTACACCTGGGGCAGTATCCCGGTCTCGTGCAGCAGCACCGCGCGGGTCGTGTCGAACACGGCCTGGCCGGCGAAGGTCGCCCGCACCCGGCGCGGGAATTCCTGCATCAGCAGCCGGTGCGCGGGACCGTCAATCCGGTAGTTGACGGTCTCCGGCGCGCGACCTGAAAGCGGGCCAGGCGGAAAGGTCAGGGACATCGTGCTCTCCTAACGATGGGCGGCGTCCGTACTAACCGGCGCGGCCCGCCCGCCATTCCGGCGGTGTCAAAAAGTGATTTACTCTGGCATTTTCTCTCGTTGTGCGAGATGCCCCGGTATCGCCGCCGACGTGCGCTATGGTGACCCGAAAGATAAAGGGGATGGGATGGCGACATGAGGATGACGGTCATGGTGCTTGTGGCGTTGGTCGCGCTGGCCGCCTGCGGGGGGACACCTGCCAAGACGACTTCCGCGCCAGCCGGGCCATCAAGCTCCGCTGGCCCCAGGGCGCTGACGTGCGAGACAGTGGTGGATACCGGGCAGCACCTCACGGGCACCTGGACGGCACAGAAGCTCATCGCCCAGCTGGGAGCATTGGAGATCGTGGCCGGGTCCAACCTTAATAAGGGCACCATCACCAGCTCGCAGGACGGCATGCTGACCGGCGCCTATCTCGGTCTTGGCACTAATCGGGGATCCGGCAAGCTGGAATCCGACGCTCAGGACTACGCGGCGGCCGCGCAGAACTACGACCCGGCCGGCCCAGTCGAGACCGTATACGCGGATGCTCTCAAGAAGGACATCGCCGCACTTGAGCAGGACTGTCCAGGATCGATACCCGAGGCGGCCAAACTGGCAGGCGTCTGACGATTACGAGGGGGCGGTGAAGTCGAGCAGGCGGGTACGTCCGGCCGCCAGGTCCGCCCAGTCGCCGCCGACTTCCAGGACCGCTACGGCGGCGGTGGGGAACCTCAGGCTGGTGCCCAGGCTGGCGGCCAGCTCGGAAATGGCCGGGTTGTGCCCGATCAGCAGCGCGGCCCGGCATGAGCTGGGCAATTCCCGCGCCAGATACAGCAGGGTCAGGGCACTGGCGTCATAGGCCCGCGGCTCGAACGTCACCGACGGTGACCCGCCGAGCTCCGGCGCCATCAGTTCCCAGGTCTGCCGGGTCCGGCGCGCGGTCGAGCACACTACGACGTCCGGCTGGTAGCCGTGCGCACGCAGCCAGCGGCCCACGGCCGGAGCGTCTCGGCGTCCGCGCTTGGCCAGCGGCCGGGCATGGTCGGCGACGTCCGGCCAGTCCGATTTGGCGTGCCGCAGCAGCATCAGCCGCCGCGTCGTGTCACTGGCCACGGTTCGGACTATAGCCAGCCGGCCCGGATGCTGATCGGCTCGGCCCCGGTCGCGGCGGCGGCTGGCCCTCCGGACGGGCCGGCGCCGGCTAGGGCCGTGTCGCGAGGTGGGTTGCCGAGCTCGCCGGCCCGCACCTTCTCCAGCAGCCTGCGGGCGGCGTCCACGATCTCAGGCGCGACCGCGCGCAGGCTGGCCGCGTCGTCCGGGCCGAGCACATCCGCCGGGAAGCCGGCCGACGCCACCAGGCCTGCCAGGTCCGCGAGCTTGCCGCCCAGCCAGCTCAGCGGGTCCGCGGAAAGCTCACGGACGAAGACCCGGCGGTTGGGCTCCCAGCCGCTGAACACCGGGTGGTGGTGGGCGCGGTCGAAGCTGCCCGGCCGGCCCGCGACCGACTCAAGGAAGTCGGCGCGCCAGAGCGGCTGGCCGACCTCGATCGGCTGCGCCGAGTAAATCGATCCCCTGAGCGCGCTACGTTCGAGGATCCGCAGCTCGAGCCGGACGCCGTGCTCGGCACCCTCCTGGCCAGGGTGCGGCTCAGGGTCGACGAAGTACAGGTCGCTGACCAGCACGCCGACTCGCTCGAATCCGAAGGCGTAGAGCATCGGAGGTATCCCTTCCTCGCTGTCGTTCGGTCTCGTCCTACTATCTCCCGGCCGGACGGCGGCCGGCCAGGCCCGTGTTTCAGGGCCGACGAGCCGCCTGCTTAAAGATCACAGATGAGTTACAGAAATACCTCAGTTTGCCTGCGAGGCTCCGATAGTTCCTGCCATGCTTCCGCAGATGGCACAGACCGTCGACAGCACAGACCGTCGACAGCACAGACCGTCGACAGCACAGACCGTCGACAGCGAAGACAAGCCTCATCGGTTGCGGACAGTGACCTGACCAGGCTCGCCGATTGGTACCAGCAGTGGCTACCTCGGTAGGCGGGCGCGGAAACAAGTTGGGGAGTTCTGTGGATTCAACGAACCTGGATCGCCGCACGCGGAAGATCCGACGAACCGGCCGGCACACCACGCCCTCGCAGGTCGAGAAAGTCGCGGAGAAGGCGGGCAAGGCCGCCCCCGTAGTGGCGATCGCGGGCGCGATGGTCGCCGCGCCGCAGGCGCACGCCGCCGTGACGGCTTCCGCCAAGACAGCGACCGTGGCCGAGCAGGTGCGCACCGAGGCCCGCACCGACGCTCTGGTCCGGCGGGCTGAGCCAGCCACTCGCACCTACACCGTCCGTTCCGGCGACTCGCTGTCCCAGATCTCGGAACGCTATTACGGCAGCCCGGAGCACTGGCAGTGGATCTACGACGCGAACAGGTCCAAGATCTCCAACCCGAACGACATCTTCGTGGGTGAGTCGCTGACGATCCCTTACTCGGCGCCCAGCACGTCGTCCTACACCCCTAAGCACGCCAAGCCCAGGCCCAAGGCCACCGTGCTGACCTCCTCCACCAGCTTGAGCGGCAACCTCAGCTGCTCCGGCCTGGAGAAGCTCTGGGAACAGGCCGGCGGATCATCCGGCGAGGCCTTCATGGCGGCCGAGATCGCGATGGCCGAATCCGGTGGCCGCCAGTACGCCCTCAGCCCGACCAACGACTACGGTTACTGGCAGATCAACGGCTCGCACGGCCCCGCGGAGGCGACGTTCAACCCGCTCGGCAACGCCAGGGCCGCGATCGCCATCTCCGACAACGGGCGCAACTGGTACGCGTGGACCACGTACACCAGCGGGGCCTACGAGGGACGCTGCTGACCGTAGTGTGCCAGCTTCTCCGCGACTAGCTCGATCTCAGCCGCCGGCAGCAGGCGCGGGGTCCGGGGTCTGGTGCCGGGCTGGCACACCGCCAGCGCCCGCAGGTACACCTCGCACAGCCACTCCAGGTAGCGGCTGCCCCGCAGGGCCGATCTCAGGTCCGGGCCAGTCGTGACCGCCCCGTGGCTGGCCATGATGCAGGCGGTCCGGTCGCGCAGCGCCGTCACCACATGCCGGGCTAGCTCATCGCTCCCGTAGGTGGCGTACGGTGCCACCGCCAGCGGACCGCCGAACATCGCTACCTGATAGTGGATCGCAGGCAGCTCATCCGCCACCGTCGACAGCGTCGTCGCGGCGACGGAGTGGGTGTGCACGATCGCGGCCGCCCCGGTGGCGGCGTAGATCCTCAGGTGCATCGGCAACTCGCTGGTCGGCCGCAGCGCCGCCTCGACCGGGGTGCCGTCCAGCTGGTGCACGCCGACCAGGCCGGCCGTCAGCTCCAGGTAGTCCACGCCGCTCGGGGACACGGCCACGAGGTCGCCGTCCCGCGCGCTCACGTTGCCTGCGGTCCCCACCACCAGCCCCGCTGAGGCCAGCTCGCGGCAAACCCTGACGACATCGTCCCGCATCTGTTCGAGCAGCATAGGTTCAACGGTATGAATCCACCTGACGTGCTGGCGTGGCGGGACGGGTACATCGAGGCCCTCGACCAGACGGCGCTGCCGCACCAGGTCACCGTGCTGCGCATCACCACGGTCACCGAGCTGGTGGAGGCGATCACCAGGCTCGCGATCCGGGGCGCGCCGGTCCTCGGCGCGGCGGGCGCGCTCGGCGTGGCCCTGGCGGTGCACCAAGGCGACCGCGAGGGCTGGGACGAGCCCAGGCTCAGGGCGCAGCTGACCCGGATCGCCGACGCACGGCCGACCGCGGTCAACCTCAGACGTGAGGTATCGGCGGTCGCGGCTTACCTCCCGCACGGCCGCCAGGCGGTCGAGGCCGCGGCGCTGGCCGTGGTCGAGTTCGCCACTGCGGCCAGCCACCAGATCAGCCGCCGCGGCGCCGCCTACCTCCGCGAGGTCTGCGGGCCGGGTCGGCGGCTCCGCGTGCACACCCACTGCAATACCGGCAACCTGGCCTGCCTCGGCTGGGGTACCGCGCTCGGGGTGATCCGCGCGCTGCACGAGCAGGGCGCGCTGGCGGAGGTGATCGTGGGCGAGACCCGGCCGCTGCTGCAGGGCGCCCGGCTGACCTGCTGGGAACTCGGCCAGCTCGGCATCGAGCACCGGCTGGCCGGTGACGGCGCCGGGCCGTTCCTGATCAGCCAGGGGCGGTCCGACGCGGTGGTGGTGGGCGCCGACCGGGTGGCCGCGAACGGCGACGTGGCCAACAAGATCGGCACCTACGGCCTGGCGCTGGCCGCGCGCCGGGCTGGCATCCCGTTCCTGGTCGCGGTGCCCGAGTCGACCATCGACGAGGCCACGCCGACCGGCGCGGCGATCCCGATCGAGCTGCGCGCCGACGCCGAGCTCACCGTCCCGGCCGCCCCGGCCGGCACCAAGGCGCTGAACTACGCGTTCGACATCACCCCGGCCGATCTAGTCTCGGCGGTGGTCACAGAGAAAAGACTGATTCCGAACGGACAGTGGCTCAACGGCCCGGCCAGCTGAACCCAGCGGGGGCTGGCGTCAGCCGGCCGACGGCCGTTCGAAGGTGAGCTGGCTTTGCGAGTCGGTGAAGCCGCAGGCGCGATAGATCCGGATGGCCCCCTCCGCGGGATCGGCCACGATGACCAGGGTGCTCGCGCCGAGCACCTCGTGGCCGTAGCGGCCCGCGTGCCAGACGAGCGTCCCGGCCAGACCCTGGCGGCGGGCCGCCGGGTCGGCCTCGACGTCCTGGTAACGAGCGAAACCGCCGCCCGCGTCGCACACCCCGAGCTGCGCCAGCAGGCGGCCGCCCGAGAAGGCGCCAAACCAGGCGCCGCTCCCGGCCTGGGTCAGCCGCCGCCGCGCGGCGACCCGCGGTTTCATGTAATCCTGCGTCCAGTCGGCACCGAAGCAGCGGACGCCGAGCTCGCAGGACTGCTGCCAGTCGGCGTCGGAATCCAGCGGCCGGATCTGCGCTGCACCGTTGCGATGCGGCGGCGGCCGGACGCCGGTACAGGTCAGCACGGTGGCGCGCTGCGGCTCCAGCCCGGCCGCCAGGAACTCACCGGGTACCTCGGCCTGATCGTCCACGGTGTCGACGGCCAGCGCGACGTGCCGGGCCGCGGGAAACTCCGCGGCGAACCTGACCAGCCAGGCGCCGCCGGTGCCTGCCTGCGGCATCGCCTTCAGCAGGAGGAAGTTGCCCCACCAGAAGCCCGGGTTCTCCCGGCTGCGGATGACGAGGTGATCGCCGCGGTCGATGACCTCGGCGCCTTCGAGCGCCCGCAGCGCCACGTCGGTCCGCAGGCCGAGCGAGGTGATCCGCATCTGCCCGAGCTTAGTCCGAGGGGCAGGGCGGGCAGGACTACCGCGGCGCCGCGGCGCCGCGGTCCTGCGTTTCGTCCGCGTAGGCGGTCCGCAGCGCCTGCAGGAACGTCTCGGCGGGCTGCGCGCCCGAGATGCCGTACTTGCGGTCGATGACGAAGAACGGCACGCCGGTCGCGCCGAAGGCGCGCGCCTGCTCGATGTCGGCCTGGACGGCGTCGGCGTATTCGGGGCCGGCCAGCACCTCGCGCGCCCGGTCGGTGTCGACGCCGGCCTGGCCGGCCAGCCGGACCAGCGTCTCGTGGTCGGACAGGTCGGCGCCCTCGGTGAAGTGCGCGCGCAGCAGCCGTTCCTTGGCCGCGTCGCCGACGCCGAGGTCGGCGGCCAGGTGCAGCAGGCGGTGCGCGTCCAGGGTGTTCACGGTGAGCGCGGCGTCGAAGTCGAAGTCAAGGCCCTCGCCGCGGGCCAGCTCGGCCACCCGGCCGGTCATCTGGCTGGCCTGCGGGCCGAACCTGCTGACCAGATACTCCGAGGTCGGCACGGCCGTGCCCGGCGGGGTGTCGGGGTTCAGCTGGAAACTGCGCCAGGCGATCGTGACCTCGTCGGCGTGCTCGAACTCGGCCAGCGCATGCTCGAGCCGGCGCTTGCCGATGTAGCACCACGGGCAGACCACATCGGACCAGATCTCGACCTTCATGCGTCCGCTCCCGTCGTCGCCGCTGAGTCCGGTGCCGCCTGCGCGCCCGGCGGCACCGCGCAGAAGCCGTCGGTGCACACGGCCGCGGCCGGGTCGCCCAGGGTTCGCAGTAGCGGGGCGGCGTCAGCGGGAATGGCCTGGTCCGCTTGGTTGATGCTCATTGACTCCTCCGATCGCTGATTCTTAACCGGCGGACCGCCGGGCTTGTTCCGCAGGCGATAGGTCCGGGACGGCCGTTCCGTCGGTTAATGAAGGAATGAGGTGATGGCGGCGGTGAAGAAGCCCGGATCGTCGAGCCAAGGGAAGTGCCCGGCCCCGGGCTGGATCGTCACGGTGGCGTGCGGGAACACCCGCGCGCCCGCTGCGGCGACCTCCGGGGTCGGCAGGTTGTCGAGCTCGCCCACGTACATCAGCACGGGCGCGGCGAGGCGGCCGAGTTCCTCTCGGGTCACGGCCGGGTGAAACGCGCCGTCGGCGTAGTAGCCCTTCCGCACCGGCTGGGCGCGCTCGCTGATCCCGATATCGACGTGAGCCTGGGTCACGGCGTCCCAGCGGGCGTACGCCGACCGCGGCCAGGCCGGGGTCCAGCAGGATCAGGTGCGCCACCCGCTGCGGGTACGCCGCCGCGTAGAGCGCGCCCAGGTCACCCGCGGCCGAGTGCGCCAGCAGGTCCATGCGGTCCAGGCCGAGGTGAGCGCGCAGCGCCTCCACGTCATCGACCATCCGGTCGCAGCGGTAGCTCAGCGGGTCGCTCGCGTCGGCCGACTGGCCGGTGCCGCGGGTATCGGGCAGGATCAGCCGCCGGGAGCGGCTCAGGCCGCCCAGGTCACCGAGGTACTCGCAGGTGCGGCCGGGGCCGCCGGGCAGGCACACCAGCGGCGGCCCGTCTCCGAGCGTGGCGTAGCCGAGCTGGGTCCCGTCGTAAGAAGCAAACCGGGTCATGGGGTGATCATGGCCGGCCCGGCGGGAGGCCGGTCATGGATTAATCCCGGGGCTAGTTCTGCAGCGGAACCAGCTCACGGACGAAGGCGTCGGTGAACGGGGCGAACGAATCGTCCTGCGCGGGGAGCGCGGCGGCCGGGCGGATCACGAACTTGCTCAGCCCGGCCTCGACGTACTGCTCGATCAGCCGGCGCGTACCGTCCCAGCCGACCGGGACCAGCGCGGCCGGATCGACGTCCGGCCGCCGGCGGCGGATCGAGGCCAGCAGCGTGTCGGGCATGCCGTCCAGCACGACGGGTACGCTGAGGCCGAAGTGATCGGCCTCCACCTCCCGCCCGGCGTCGGCGGCGGCCTGCTGGATGGTGGTGACCGCCGCGGCCGCCTCGGCCGGGCTGAGCAGCGAGCCGAGCCACCCGTCTGCCAGCCGCCCCACCCGGCGCAGGCCGGCCGGGGCCGAACCGCCCAGCCAGATATCCAGCGGCTTGGCCGGCCGCACCCCGACGCTCGCCCCGGACACGGAGAAAAAGGCCCCCTCGAACGACACCGAGTCCTCGGTGAGCAGCCGCCGCAGCAGCGTCAGCGACTCGTCGAACACGGCGGCCCGGCGGCCCTGCGGCACCGGGAACAGCACCCGCTCGGCGGGCAGAGCCGGCTGCAGGCCGAACACAGGAAGCACGCGCCCAGGCGCCAGGGCGGCCAGCGACGCGAGCTGCTTGGCGACCAGGACGGGATGACGGCCGGGCAGCACCGAGATCCCCGTGCCCACCTTCAGCCGGGTGGTCCGCGACAGCGCGAACGCCATGCCGGTGAACGGCTCCACCGCCGGGGAGTAGACGTTCTCCGGGAGCCAGAGCGAATCCACCCTGGCCTGCTCGAGCAGGTCGACCGCCGCCGCGAATCCGGCAGGCGTCCCGGCCGGCCCCAGGGACACCCCAATCCGAACCTTCATGTCCCCATCAGATCACGGCGCCCCGTTGCTAGGTTTGGCGCAGTGGACGAGGCGAGGGGGCGACGCTATGGCGGTGGGCGGCAACGAGGCTGATCTTGTCTTCGCCAACGGGAAGATACGTAGCCCGGCGCACCCGTCCGGCTTCGTCCAGGCGGCCGCCGTCCGGGACGGGGTGATCCAGGCGCTCGGCCGCGATGACGAGATCAAGGAGCTGACCGGCCGCCGTACCCGCGTCATCGACCTGCGCGGACGGCTGGCGCTGCCCGCCTTCGGCGACGCGCATGTGCACCCGGTGGCCGGCGGCCTGGAAAGCCTGCGCTGTAACCTGCTGGGCCTGCGGACCAGGCATCAGTGCCTGGCCGCGGTGGCCGGCTACTGTTCGGCGCGGCCGGCCGGCGCCTGGGTGCTTGGCGGCGGCTGGGCCATGTCGGCTTTCCCCGGCGGCCTGCCGACGGCGGCGGACCTGGACCCGGTCACCGGCGGCCGCCCCGCCTTCCTGCCGAACCGCGACCACCACAGCGCCTGGGTGAACACCGCCTCGCTCACGCTCGCGGGCATCGACGAGGGCACACCCGACCCGGTCGACGGGCGGATCGAGCGCGACGAAGCCGGGCACCCCACCGGGGCGCTGCACGACGGGGCCATGCGGCTGGTCGCGGCGCACGTGCCGCCGCCCGATCCGGCCGAGCTCATCGCGGGCCTGCTGGCCGGCCAGACCCACCTGCATTCGCTGGGCATCACCCGGTTCCAGGACGCCTGCGTCGGCGCGGCGGACGAGCTCGGCATGCCTGACTCGTTCGGCACCTACCTCATGGCCGCCGACTACGGCATGCTCAGTAGCCACGTCGTGGGCGCCCTGTGGTGGGACCGCAGCCGCGGCCTCGATCAGATCGAGGACCTGCTGGCCCGGCGCGAGCAAGCCAGCGGGGGCCAGGTCGGGGCCGGCCAGTTCGGGGCCAGCCGGTTCGGGGCCAGCCGGTTCGGTGGCGCCCAGTTCGGTAGCGGGGGCCAGTTCCGGGCGACCACGGTCAAGCTGATGCTCGACGGCGTGTGCGAGACGTTCACCGCCGCCATGTCGGCGCCCTACCTGACGGCGGACGGCCATCCCGGCGACCACCGGGGCCGGCTGTTCCTCGAGCCGGAGGCGCTGCGCGAGATTACCCGGCGGCTAGCCGCGGAGGGATTCCAGCTCCACTTCCACGCCATCGGCGACCGCGCGGTCAGCACCGCGCTTGACGCGCTCGAAGCGCTTCCGGCCGGGCCGCGCCGGGCCGCCCGGCACCACCTGGCGCACCTGCAGTTCATCACCCCGCCGGACATGGGCCGGTTCGCCGCGCTGGACGCGGTGGCCAACTTCCAGCCGCTCTGGGCCTGCGCGGAAACGCAGATGGAGGAGCTGACCATCCCGTTCGTCGGGGCCGAGCGGGCCGCCTGGCAGTACCAGATCGGCTCGCTGGCCGCGGCGGGCACCCGGATCGCGTTCGGCAGCGACTGGCCGGTGTCGAGCGCGGACCCGCTGCATGAGATCCACGTCGCGGTCAACCGGGTCCTGTCCGAGCGGCTCGGCCGGCCAGGCGGACCCGAGTGCGAGAACCCGTTCCTGCCCGACCAGGCCATCACCCTGGACGCCGCGATCGACGCCTTCACCGCCGGGGTGGCCTGGGTTAACCACGCCGAAGACGTGGCCGGCCGGCTGCTCCCTGGCCTGCGGGCCGACCTGGCCGTGCTGGACCAGGACCTGTACGCCATCCCGGCCGGTGACATCGGCAGCACCTCGGTGCTGATGACGGTCGCGGGCGGCACCGTCGTGCACGGAGACAGGTAACGATGAGCTGGTCACGATGAGCTTCCCCGACTTCCATCCAGCGCCGAACCAAGGCGGCCGGCCCGACCGGTACGAGCTGGAGAACCAGGCGATAGACCCGGACGGACTGGTACTTGCCACGATGCGGCAGCTCGCCCCGTGGGCCGGCCGGACCCTGGTCGACCTGGGCTGCGGCAGCGGGTACTGGCTGCCGGGCTATGCCGCGGAAGCGAGCGAGGTCATCGGGGTCGAGCCGGACCCGGCCCTGCTCACGCTGGCCCGGGCGCGAGACCGGCGCGTCCGGGTCACGGCCGGGTCGGCCGAGCACATCCCGCTGGCCGACGCCAGCGTCGACGTAGTGCACGCCAGGTTCGCGTACTTCTGGCCGCCCCGCTGCCAGGCCGGGCTGACCGAGGTGCTGCGGGTGCTGCGGCCAGGCGGCACGCTCGTCGTGGTCGACAACGATCAGCGGGCCGGGGAATTCGCCGGGCTGCTGCGGGCCGCGGGCAACGCGGCACTGGGGCAGGCGGCCGTCACCGATGCCTGGTGGACGGCGCGAGGGGCCGTCCGGGCCGAGGTGATGAGCCGATGGGAGTTCGGGTCACGCAGCGATCTGGCCGCCGTGCTCGGGCTCGAGTTCCCCGGCCACGTGGCCGGGTCCTGGCTGGCGGAGCATCCGGAGGTGACGGGGCTCAGCTACGGGTACGTGCTGTTCGCGGTGCGGCGGGGGTGAGCCACGGATCGTTCGGAATTAGGGGCCGGGAGGTGACCCGGGGGGCCGGGATGTGCTGTGCTAGGGGACGTGAACAGCGAACCCGCCGATCGGTTCAACGCGCTGCCGTTGGACTGGGCGTCCGACCCTGACCTGCTGGCCGGCCTGCGGGTCGACGACGATGACGAGCACGACGATCCGGTGCTGCGCTACCCGGACGGCCGCGTGGTCGAAACCTGGCGGGAGGACTATCCCTACGACGAGAGGATGTTGCGGTCCGAGTACGAAAGCCTCAAGCGCCCGCTGCAGATCGAACTCGTCAGGTTTCAGAACTGGGTGAAGTCCACCGGGCAGCGCATCGTCCTCGTGTTCGAGGGCCGCGACGCGGCCGGCAAGGGGGGCACGATCAAGCGCTTCACCGAGCACCTGAACCCCCGCGGCGCGACCGTGGTGGCGCTGGCCAAGCCGAGCGAGCGGGAACAGACCCAGTGGTACCTGCAGCGTTACGTGCCGCACCTGCCCGCGGCCGGGGAGATCGTCATGTTCGACCGGTCCTGGTACAACCGGGCCGGCGTGGAGCGGGTGATGGGTTTCTGCACCCAGGCGGAGTACGAGGAGTTCATGCGGGAGGCGCCGGAATTCGAGCGCATGCTGGTCCGGTCCGGGCTGCACCTGACCAAGTTCTGGTTCTCGGTGACGCCGGGCGAGCAGCGCACGCGTTTCATCATCCGGCGGGTCGACCCGGTCCGGCAGTGGAAGCTGAGCCCGATGGACATCGAGTCGCTGGACAAGTGGGAGTCCTACACCGAGGCCAAGGAAGCGATGTTCCATTACACCGACACCGCCGAGGCGCCGTGGACGGTGGTCAAGAGCAACGACAAGAAACGGGCCAGGGTCGAGGCAATTAAGCACGTGCTGGCGAAGTTCGACTACGAATACAAGAACGAAAAAGTCATCGGGGATCCTGACTCGGCCATCATCGGGCCGCCGTCCGTGCTCTCCGAGCACAACCCGGACCGGACCTACCCCGAGCTGTAGGGAGGTTATGCGGTGGCGTACGAGCAGATCGGCTCGATGGAGGAACTGCGAGACCTGCTGGGCAGAGCTCGAGGAGCACTACGCCCCGGCGAATTACACCAAGCAGCTCTACCGATCGACGGGCTGACGCTGGCTCCGATCGACTGGCTGACGCTGGCGTTGCCGCCAGGCGGCCACCCGGGCCCGGTTCTGGCAGGTCACCGAGCAGAACCGGCGCTGCCCGGCGGGTGAGGCGTCGATGAAGGCGTCGGCGCAGCGGCGGCCGGAGCAGACACCGACCCGGTCCGGGTCGTGCTCGGCGAGCTGGTGACGCAGCGTCAGAGCCGCGGCGGCGAGCAGGGCGTGGCGGGCGTCGGCGACCCGCCAGGTCGCGCCGGGACAGCCGTCAGCCAGCTGCAGGGCGGGACTGACCGCGGTCTCGGCCAGCAGCCCGGCCACCAGGTCAACCCGCTCGCTGAGGTCCGCGGCGGCGAACACGCGATGCAGGCAGTCGGCGACCTGGCCCAGGGCACGGTCGGTCAGGGCGGACGGCGGACAGGAACGGACCCCGGAGCCGGCCAGCAGGGCGGCCAGCAGCCCGGTGTCCGGATAAGGCGCCTGGTCTTCACCCGCCGCGGCCCGCGGCTCCGTACCCCACTCATTGACCAGCCAGACGAGGACGTCAGGGGACAGCGGATCGACCATCATGACGCTAGTGTAACGCGAAAATTGCCGCCAACACGTTTACAGACTGGTTTCGCGTGGGTAACGTATTTAATAGATTAATTGCGTTACTGACGATCTGGAGGCTATGTGATGGCAGGGGCAGGCCGGCAAGTGAGCATCCTCGGGGTACCGACCAGCGCGGGCTCGCATAATCCCGGCCAGGACAAGGCCCCGGCCGCCTGGCGGGCCGCCGGGCTGGCCGACGGCCTGCGCCGGGCCGGGTGGGACGTCGAGGACCGCCGTGATCTGCCTGCGGCGCCGTTCCGCCCGGTGCCGCCGGTCGACGGGCTCCGTGACGTCGAACGCGTCGTCACCGTGGCCCGGGCCGTCGCGGCCGAAGTGGCCGCGATCCGGGCCGACCGGCGGTTGCCCCTGGTCCTGGGCGGCGACTGCACGATCACGGTCGGGGTGCTGGCCGGATTCGGCGAGGCGGGACTTGTGTACTTCGACGGCGACGCGGATCTGGCCACCCCCGAGCGCAGCGAGTCCGCGGTGGCCGACACCATGGGCATGACCCACATGCTCGGCGGCGGCTCGCCGCGGCTGGCCGGCCTGGGCTCCCGCGGCCCGCTGCTGCGGCCCGAGCAGGTGACGCTGTTCGGGTTCGACCCGGCCGAACTCGACACCCGCCAGTGGACCGAACTGGTCAGCCGGCATCTCTACGCGGCTCCGGCTCCGGCGGTACGCGCCGATCCCGCCGGACAGGCCCAAGCGGCTCTGGCCTACCTGGAACGGCGGACGGACGCCTACCTGGTCCACCTGGACGTCGACGTGCTGCACACGGGTGCGTTCCCGCTGGCGAACTTCCCGCACTTCGCCGGGCTCACCCTGGACCAGGTCAGCGCCGCCCTGACCGCTTTCACCTGCGGCGAGAAGTTCGGCGGGCTGGTCATCACCGAGGTCAATCCCGACCACGACCCCGATGGCCAGCTCCTCCAGGCGCTGGCGCAGGTGGTCACGGGTGCGCTGGCGGGGGCTTTGAGCTCCTGCAACGCTCTGGGTTAGTTCGCTCCAAGAGCTGGGTCAGCACAATAATGGTGAAGCCTGTGAAGAAAACTGCCTCCATGACACCACCCAGGAGGTTGAGCAGGTAGGCCGCGCCGAGAAGCGGGTAGGCGACGACTGCTCCCATCGTTACGCCCCGGTAAACCCTGGCGGCGGCTCCCTGCTCGCCGCGTGTCCGCTCGAAGGCGAGCAGGAGAGCAACCGTGATGCCGCCAAATTCGAGAATGCCGGCGACAATGTGCGCGTACTGCTGGAAAGGAAGCTGGAAACTCCATTCCATGGCGCGGCAGCGTGCGCTGATTTCATCGGCGCACACTTCCGGAGAGAGCCCGCCGAGCGCTCCTGCGGCGGCAAAGATCATCATGGCTAGCCAGTCCCGCCCGCCACCGGGGATAGACCTGCTTCCCGCGGCCAGGAGCGCTCCGAGCAGGAGCAGCCCGGAGAGAAGGTCGGCGTGCTGCATCGCCGTGGCGAACGGCTGGCCGGTCACCTCGAGATTGCTGAAGAGCTCGCTGGGCGAGCGCATGAGGCCGGGCCGGAACGGGACCAGAACCCACCAGTTGTAAGCAAGCAGCCCGGCGATTCCGAAAACCCACGTAACTGCCCGGTGGGCAGCCCGGCGGCGTTCGGGCCGAGTCCGGAGGCGGGAAAGCACGCTCACGCCGCCTCCCGTCATCAGGCATCAGGCGGGGATCCACCCCATCTGCACGCTTCCACTCACCGGTCACTTCTGGTAGAGGCGTTGTGCTCAGCTTCGGACCCCGCAGTCCCGCCCTCAGTCGGGTGAACCCGGTCGTAATTACTGAGGGGTACCGGGCCAACCCGCGGCGTCGAACACGGCGATCGGGTCGAGGTAGTCCCGCCAGTGCGTCACCTTGCGGTCCTTGACGGTGATGATCGAAACGAAGCGATTGCTGTACGGCCGGCCTGTCTGCACCGATTCGCCGTTCACCTCGTACTCGAGGACGACGACGGACGCTTCCCGGTCCCGGTAGACGCGGAGATGATCAGCGCTGTGCACCGCCATGAAATCGCCGTAGCCGCTGTACAGGTCGATGATGTTCTGCCGCCCTTCTACGCGCCTGGGGTAGCCGGGCACCGAGATGACGTACTCGAAGACCACATCGTCAGTCAGGAGGTCGAAGTAGTCCTCTCCGTCGGCGAGACCCTCGAGTCCTTCCCGGATGATGCGGAAGAAGGGGCCATCAGCTCCGAAATTTGAGCTGTCACTGGTGTACTTGGTCACTCGTCCTCCGAAGTGGGGGTTTATCTCGCTGACGGTGTCCCCGGCGGCTGGTGGTCGCATGACTGCATCCGCAGCTCAGCTGCGCACTAATCTGGTATAAGTCGGATATACCGGTTATATCGGGTAGCGCGTGGGCTCTGAGGCGTACTGGCGGCCGGATGGGGCGGTCCACTGGAAGGTGCCCGGGGTGATTTGCTCGACGTTCCACCTGGGGTGCTGCTTGAGCCGGTGCTCGTGCCTGCACTTGGGTCCGCCATTACACAAACACGTTTTGCCACCTGCTTCGTAGGGGGTGTTGTGCTCGAAGTCGGCTTGGGCGGAGGGACGGCGGCAGGTGGGACCGGTGCACGTGGCGTGCCGGATCTGGGACAGGTGCCGGAGCTTGACGCCGGGGTCGTGACCGCGGGCCTCGAACCGGTGGTCGCAGTCGTCCAGGGCGATCGGGTCCAGCGCGATCACCAGGTCCGGGTGCCCGGGGACGCCGGTGGCCAGCCGCCAGTGGCCGTATCCGCCGGGCGGTCCGGGCTGGCCGGTGGCGGTGAAGGTGAACCCCGGCGGCGGGGTGCCGGCGGGTGGATCGTGACCGCCGGGTGGGTCATAGCCGGCGAACGGTTTGGGTCGGGTGCGCTTGGCAGGGTGGGTGTGGTTGTTGGGTTCGGGGCGGGCGCAGCCGTGACCTATGGCGCGTCCTTGCCCGTCGGTGACGGTCACGCACCACGTCGTCTTGGGGTTGGTCGCGGCGGCGGTCGCCAGGTCGCGGGCCAGCTCAGGGTCGACGGGACCCAGGCCGGCGATCTCGCCTGGCCGCTCGGCCAGGTCCCCCAGGTCGGCCAGCGGGATGGTGAGGTTGATCTTGCCGACAAAGCCGGCCGGGAGCACGCTGGCCGTCGGCGGGGTTCCGGTACCGGCCGGGTCCGGCTGGCTTGACCCGCCGCCTGGACCGTCGGGGCCTGCGGAGCCGTCGGGGTCGGCGGGGTGTGTGGGGCCGGCGTGGCCTGCGGAGCCGCCGGGGTGTCCGGGGTCGGGGTGGCGGGGCCGGGAGTCACGGCCGAGCATGATGTCGAGGTAGGCGAGGGCGCGGAGCTGGTCCATATCGCCGTCCAGGCCCGCTTTCCTGAGCTCTTTCGCCCACCAGGTGATGCGCTGGTCGGCGGCTAGGACGTCGGCGGGAGGGAGTTCCCGGCCGGCCAGCCCCGCGTTGCCGGAGTCCTCCAGCCAGCGTTCCACCCGGGCCTGCCGCTCACCGTCCTTGCGCCGCTTGGCGGCCTTGCCCGGGGCGACCTCGATGACTGCGTGCCTGATCGCGGCGCGCAGCCCGCCGGGGGTCAGCCGCCCGGCCCGGTCAAGCACCTTCGCCTCCGCCGCCCGGGCCTCGTCAGCATCCAGGGTGGATACCGCGCGGGCGATGATCTCCACCTTGGACTGGCGCAGCACCCCGGACCGGAACGCCGCGTAGGTGCCGGGGAGCTTGCTGGTCAGGGTCTGGGCGAGGTCGAGCATGTTCTCGGCGGCCCAGCGGGTGTCGGCCAGCGCCCAGGACAGCTCGGTGCCGGTGAACTCCTCCCAGCTGCCCGGCCCGGCCAGCGCGGGCTCGGCGGCGGGATCGGGACGGCGGCGGATCAGCTCGGCGACCGCGGCGTGCTTCAACGCACAGGCGGCGGCCTCGGCCCGGTCCAGCGCGCAGATGATCCCGGTCAGCTCGTCGTCGGTGGTGCCGGGGAACCGATCATCGGCCCCGGTGGCGTACTCGGCCAGGCCGTGCAGGGCAGCGCCGCCTGGGGCGGTGTCCAGCGGGTGGCCGGCGGCGAACGTGCCGGCCGGGCCGGGTGAGGCATCGGGGATCCAGCGGGCCGAGCCGGGCTGGCCGGGACCGCGGCGGCCGCCCTTCGAAGCCCGGGTGACTCCCCTCGCGAGGCGGGCTCCCCTCGCGGCGGCACGCGGCTTGGCGGCGGCAGGGTGCGAGGGGTTACCTGGGCTGTTCTGGGAGTTCTGGGAGTTCTGGGGCTCCTCGGGCTCCTCGCCGGGGTCGGGCCATTCCTCGGGCTCGATCCGGGACAGCCACTCCACCCACTCATCCTCGGTCAGCCAGTCCGCACGCGAGGGCGGCAGCTCCCGCCACCCCTCAGGCACATCCGGCTCACCAGCACGCCCGGCGGGATTATCGTCCCGCTCAGGGTCTGGGGAAGCCGGTCCGTGAGTCACGCGCCACCGCCCGTTCGGGAGTAATGGTCTAGAACATAATAGCTAATCTCCTAGCATAATGCAACCTCAATCGTAATGTTCGAATAAAGTGACTGGAGTTATTCATGTCACTGGGCGGCTGGCCTGGTGGTTGGATTGAGGCCAGGATCCGTACGGACGCCGGGTCATCGGCCGTTCGGGAATCGGCCGTCCGGGGTGGCGGAATAGCCAGGCGGGATGGTCTGAGTTATCGTCCAGACATGCCAGGGATCGTGATCATTGGCGCCGGATTCGGCGGTATCGGGATGGCGATCGCGCTGAAGCAGGCGGCCTTCGATGACTTCGTCATCCTGGAGAAGAGCGACAACCTCGGCGGGACCTGGCACCACAACAAGTACCCGGGCTGCGCCTGCGACGTGCCGTCGCCGCTGTACTCCTACTCCTACGAGCTGAACCCGTCGTGGAGCCGGCTGTTCGCGCCGCAGCAGGAGATCTGGGAGTACCTGCGGATGTGCGCCGGCAAGTACGGCGTGGACGAGCACATCCGTTACGGCTGCACGGTCGAGCGACTGGACTGGGACGACAAGGCCCGGCGCTGGATGATCGCGACCAGCCAGAACAGCTACCAGGCGAGGGCGGTGGTATCCGCGGGCGGCGCGCTGCACCTGCCTTCCTGTCCCGAGATCCCGGGGGCCGGCCGGTTCGGCGGGCCGTCGTTCCACTCGGCGCAGTGGGACCCTTCGGTCGACCTGGCGGGCCAGCGAGTCGCGGTGATCGGGACCGGCGCGTCGGCGATCCAGTTCATCCCCGAGATCGCCAAACGGGTCGGGCACCTAGCCGTGTTCCAGCGCACCCCGCCGTGGGTCCATCCCCGGCCGGACGCGCCGATCCCGGCCCGGCTGCGCGAGGTGTTCGGGGCCTTCCCGGTCACTGCCCGCATGTCGCGTGACGCCATCTACCTGGCGCTGGAAACCAGAGCGCTCGGGTTCGCCGTCCACCCGAAGCTGATGGCCCCGCTGGCACAGATGGCCAGGCGGCACATCGAGCATCAGATCACCGACCCGGCGCTGCGCGCCCGCGTCACCCCGGACTACACCATCGGCTGCAAGCGGATCCTGCTGTCATCGGACTACTATCCGGCGCTGCAGCGGCCGAACGTCGAGCTGATCACCAGCGACATCACCGAAATCACACCGAACGCTGTCGTCACTGCGGACGGCACCAGGCACGAGACCGACGTCATCATCTACGCCACCGGCTTCAAGGTGGTCGAGTCCGTCACCGGACTCAACGTGACCGGCCGCGACGGCCGCAAGCTCACGCCGGAGACGCTGGCGGCCTACCACGGCATCACCGTGGCCGGGTTCCCGAACTTTTTCATGCTGCTCGGCCCGAACACCGCCCTCGGGCATACCTCGGTCGTCTTCATGATCGAGAGTCAGGTCCAGCACGTGATGAGCTGCCTGCGCAGGCTAGCCCGGGACAAGGCCACCACGATCGAGGTCCGCGAGCCGGCGGTGCGGCACTACAACGACGGTCTGCACCGGCGGCTGCGCCGCGCCGTCTGGAGCACGGGCGGGTGCACCAGCTGGTACCTCGACGCCGACGGCATCAACCGGGCGCTCTGGCCGGGATTCTCGTTCGAATACTGGGCCCGCACCCGCCGGGCGCGCCGGTCCGCCTACACCGTGAGCCGCTAACTGGTGGGCCAGGTGTGAACGGGTTCGTTGGTGTGCATGTGCTCGATGTAGCGCTGGGTCATCTGCCGCAGCGCCTCGACGCGGTCGGCGCCGCTGTGCCTGGTGATCTCCGCGACGGCGGCCATCTGCCAGGACGCCCCGGTCTGGCCGGTCAGGCAACGCTGCTCGATGACGCCGAGCAGCCGGTCGGCGGTGGCCTGGCTGACGCCCCAGCTGCCGAGTCCCTCGCGGGCCAGCGGCAGCAAGCGGCGCAGGATCAGCTCGGCCACCGGGGTGTCGCCGACGCCGGGCCAGTAGAGCTGCGCGTCCAGGCCATGGCGGGCGGCCTCATGCAGGTTCTCCGCCGCGGTGGTGAACGACATCTGGGTCCAGATGGGACGCTGAGACTCGGACAGGGACCGCACAAGCCCGTAGTAGAACGCCGCGTTCGCCACGGTGTCCACGATCGTCGGGCCGGCCGGCAGGACCCGGTTCTCCACCCGCAGGTGCGGTAGGCCGTCGACCACGGCGTAGACCGGGCGGTTCCAGCGGTAGATGGTCCCGTTGTGCAGGCTCATCTCGGCCAGCAGCGGGCTGGCGCCAGCGTCGAGAACCGCCAGCGGGTCCTCGTCCTCGCAGATCGGCAGCAGCGCGGGGAAGTACCTGATGTTCTCCTCGAACAGGTCGAACACCGAGGTGATCCAGCGCTCGCCGAACCAGACCCTGGGTCGCACCCCCTGCTCCTTCAGTTCATCGGGCCGGGTGTCTGTGGCCTGTTCGAACAACGTGATCCGGGTCTCGTGCCACAGCTGCTTGCCGAACAGGAACGGCGAATTCGCCCCCAGCGCGACCTGCACGCCCGCGATGGCCTGGGCCGCGTTCCAATAGCTCGCGAACCCATCCGGGCTGACCTGGGTGTGCAGCTGGACGCTGGTGCAGGCGGCTTCTGGGGTGATGCTGTCCGAATGCGTCAGCAGCTGCTCGGGGCCATCGATCGCGATCCGCATGTCCTCGCCGCGAGCCGCGAAGATCTGCTCGTTGAGCACCCGGTACCTGTCGTTCGCCGACATGGCCTCTTCGTGCACGTCACCTTCGCCCAGCGTCGGCAAGATGCCGACCATGACCAGGTGACAGCCGACCGACCGCGCCTTGGCGTCGGCCGCGTTCAGGTCGTCCCTGAGCTCGGCCTCAAGCAGCTCGAGCTCGTCGCCGTCAAGATGGCGGGGCGGCACGTTGATCTCCAGGTTGAACTGCCCGACCTCGGTCGCCCAAGCCGGGTTGGCGATCGCCTTCAGCGCGTCGGCGTTGCGCATGGAGGGCATGCCCCGCTCGTCCACCAGGTTCAGCTCGATCTCCTGGCCCACCGTCGACGGATTCTCGTCGAACAGCCGCTCACGGAGCATCCGGGCGAAAACATCGAGCGACCGCCGTACCTTCTCCCGGTACTTGCGCCGATCCTCGCCGCTGATCTTGATGGCCTCGATGTCACGGCCCATAGCAGGTCTCCACTCAACGAGTAACCGGGCAAACGAGTGAACAAGGGATATGCCCCGCTAGCCGGCCTCTTTACACATTTGCACGCGGCCGGCCCGGACGCCAGCGCCGCAAGCCGGTGGCATAGTTCGCGGTCTTCCTCAGGCGGCCGCCAGCCGGGCGGTCTCGTCCCGGACCCACAAGTCAAGGAGCCCGCGCAGGTGAGCGATGAACTTGTCGTGCTCGTGCGCCGGGTACACCAGCTTGACCGTCTGGATCAGCAGCTCGTCGAAGGCCGGGCCTGCCACCCAGTCCAGGACGATGTCGTCGAGCCGCGCCTGCTTGTCCGCCCAGAACTCCTGATAGCGCTCGGAGTCGAAGTAGTCATCGGCGAGGGCGCGGTACGCGTCCAGCTTCTCGGAGTACGACATCCCGGCCTGGTCCGCGATCGCGAAGTACCGGTCGGTCTCCATGTCGAGCTTGCTCCGCCGGCCCGTCACCAGCACGAAGACGCACCACTTGACCAGCGCCTTCATCGCCCAGGGGAAGTAGTAGTGCAGGCTGGTCAGCGCCACGTCCGGGCAGGCGTTGGCGTAGTCGATGGGATAGACCTCCCCGTCTTTGACCAGGGTCTCGCACGAGTTGAACTCCCACTTGAAGAACGCGTTGACCAGCCGGCCGATGGTCAGCACCTCCGCCCCGGCCTGCGGGGACAAGAAGCTGTGGTCCACCGCGTAGCGCAGGTGCATGGGCTGATCGGGCTGGAACCGCATGACCATCGTCTCGGCGCCGATGGACAGCGAGCGGGCGAAGACGTCGAAGTCGATGGCCTTCTGCAGGTGCATCAGCATCCCGCCGCTGGCGTCGTACGCGGCGTGCAGCTCGTCGGGGTTGCGGATGCGGGAGACACCCCGCCAGGCGCCCCCGTCGTACGGTTTCATGAAGATCGGATAGCCGATCTGCTCGGCGATCGCGTCCAGGTCGAACGGCTGGTTGTAGCGGGCGGCGGTGTAGGCGTAGCGGGCGTTGTCGAGCGGGTTCTTGAACGGCACGAGCACGGTCTCGGGCACCTTGAGCCCGAGCCGCATCATGGCGCAGTAGGCCGCGTGCTTCTCCATCGACTGGAAGGTGAACGGGCTGTTCAGCAGGTACACGCCGTCCATCATCGCGATCTTCTTCAGCCACTCCCTCGGGTGGTAGTACCAGTACGCGAGCCGGTCGATGACCAGGTGGTAGCGCGGACGGTCGCGCAGGCCGAAAGGCTCGATGGTGATCCGCTCGCAGTCAAAGGCATGACGGCTGCCGTCCGGGCCCGCGACCGGGCCCAGCCGGGCCAAGATCTCCTCGAACGCTCTCGGCCAGTCCTCCTCGGTGCCGAGCAGCAGCCCGATCGTGTGCCTGGTAACGGTCAACGCTTCTCTCCCCTCATCAGCAGAATCGCGGCATGTTGTGGGCCAGCTGGGCACGCCAGGAAGGCCAGTCGTGCGGAACGTCGTACCCCCACAGGTCAACTTCGTGCCTGATCCCCTGGCCGGCCAGCAGCGCGGCGAACCGCTTGGTGCTCGCCAGCGCGCCTGTGGTGTCCTCCCACTGGCCCTGGCCGCAGGCCAGCAGCAGGCTCACCTGGCCGCGCAGCCAGTCGAGGTGGCCGCCGGCGGTGTTGGGCAGGTAGTCGAGCGGGTTGTTGAAGTACGCCTCGTGGCCCCGCTCACCCCATCCGTTCCAACTTGACGGGTCGTAGTTACCGGAAAAGCACATCGCCAGCGGGAACAGGTCGGCCCGCTTGAGCGCGAAATTGGCCGCGTGGAACGCCCCCAGGCTGCACCCGAGCGTGATCACCTCAGCCGGACCGCCGCAGTCACGGTAAATCCACGGCAGCACGGTACCGAGGATCCACGACTCGTACCGGCCGTGGCGGCGGGCCCGCTCCTCCAGCGGGATGTCCTGGTCGAACCACGACGCCGCGTCGTAGCTGTCGACGCAGTAGAGCTTCAGCCGTCCCGCGTCGATCAGAGAGGCCACCGTGCCGACCATGCCGTTGCTTTCGAAATCGGCGGCCCGGCCGCGCGAGGTGGGGAAGACGAGCACCGGACGCCCCCAGTGGCCGTAACGGATGACCGTGCCCGCCGCGCCCATGGCATCGGACCACAGCTCTGCGCTCTCGCGGTTCATCCGCACACCTGCTTGAGTAGTTGGGTCAGATGCGGATCGAAGGCGTCCCGCCAGGCGGTGTAGTTGTGCATGTCAGGAACCTCGTGCAGCGCGGCGGAGTAGCCCCGCGCCCGCAGCGCCTGCCGGACCAGCCGGTTGTTGCTGACGTTCTCCTCGATCGCCCCGCAGGTCAGCGCGACGGGCACCGGACGGTCCGGCAAACCCCCGGCGCCCAGCACACCGGCCACGAACCCGACCACCCGGGGGTAGTGGCGGAACCACCGCTCATGATCATCGAAACGCGGGCAGAAGAAGCTGCCGGACTGCAGGAACAGCCCGTCGAAGGAGTCCGGGTAGCGGCACTGGGCGTGCAGCATGGCCAGCGCGCCCAGGCTGGTCCCCATCCCGATCCGCACGCTGGTCGCCAGCCGGCCGGCCAGCGCGGGAAGGACGGCGCCCGCCAGGGCGGCGGCGTAGCTCGCGTTGGCCGAATACCAGTCATCCCTTGGCCCCGGGCTAAGCAGCGCGGCCCGCAGCCTCGGCAGCCAGCCGCCCGCCACGCCCGCCGCCAGGTAGCCGGTCAGCTGAGCCAGCGCGTCGTACTCGGGCCCGTCGTGCGCGACAAGCAGCGGGAGCACCTCATCATCGGGCGCGTCGGCCGGCGCCCAGGTCCGCACCGTCACCGGCTCATCGAGCGACCCGCCGGGCACCTCGAAGGTCGTGCCGTGCCCGGGCGCGGCCGGCGCCGTGAGCCACCCGGGCGCGAGGTAAGACGGAAACTCAAGCACGCTCTTAGGGCCGAACGCCCCCGCCGCCTGCCGCGGGTTACCTGGATCGGTGACCGTCTGACCGCCCCCGTCCGGATAGCGCAGCTCGAGCAGGTACTCCATCCGCCACACCGCCGGCCGGTCGATGACAAGCTCCCAGTCCGCCCCGGCCCGGCGGAAGTCAAGCCGGTCACCGGGGATGCGCACATCCTGGCCCAGCCGCACGCCCGCGAACCGGTGCCCGGGATCGGGAAGCCGGAACGTCACGGCCGTTCCGCCCACCTGGGCACCGGTGACGGACTTCGCTCCTGGCACATCGATCACTCGCACATGGTGCCTGGTCGACGCGGGTGATGACAATAGCGGGCCTAACTCCGCCGACGCGTTACTTGGCGCGCAGGCGGCCGGCCCGGACCACCAGCATCGTCACGTCGTCGTGCAGGTTGCCCGCGCTGAAATCGAGCATGGCCCGGCGCATCGACGCCACCAGCTGGTCAGGCGGACAGCCGGCCAGGCCGGTGAGCTCGTCGGTCAGCCGGTCCTGAAAGTAGGTGTGGCCGGGACCGCGGGCCTGCGCCACCCCGTCGGTGTAGAGGAAAAGCACGTCGCCGGCGTCCATCCCCAGCTCCTCGGTGGTCGGCTCGGAGTCGGGGAAAAGCCCGAGCGGAAGCCCGCCGCCGTTCATCATCCTGACCCGGCCGTCGGACCGGAGCAAGATCGCGGCCGGATGGCCGGCGCTGGCGATGGCCACCCGCAGCTTGCCGTCCCGCCAGCTCAGGTGGGCCACGTTGGCGGTGACGAAGCCGCCGTCCAGCGCGAACTCCTCGGCCAGCATGATCTCGTTCGTCTCGGCCAGCACCTCGCCAGGTGCGGCGCAGCGCCGCGCGATGACACGGATCGCGTACCGCGCCGCGGCCGTCACCGCGGCGGCCTCCTCGCCCTTACCGCAGACATCGCCGACGGCCAGGCCCCAGCCGTCAGGCGTCCGGTACACGTCGTAGAAGTCGCCGCCGACCTCCGGATCCTCGGCCGCGGCGAGATAGGTCGCCGCGATCTCCAGGCCGGGAGTCTCTGGCCATTTGCGCGGCAGCAGGCTGGCGTGCAGCGCGTCAGCGGTATCGGAACGGCGCCGGAACGTCCGGTCCACCCGGATCGCCAGCGCCATCTGGTGCCCGAGCTCCTCGACCAGCGCCAGGTCGGCCACACTGAAGTGCCCGTCGCTGGCGCGCCGGACCAGGGTCAGCACACCGTACCGGTTCTCCCCGGCGGCCAGCGGCACGGACAGCACCGAGGTGGCGTCCAGCTTGACCAGCAGCGGTTCACCGTCGATCCCGTCGCCCAGGACGCCGGCGTCCTCGGCGTGCGCGATGAGGGCGGACCGCCCCGATTCGTGCACCGTGCAGGGAACGGATCCCGGCATCGGGTCGACCGCGGCCACCGCGCTGGTCAGCTCGGCGAGCCGGGCGTCGTCGGGCCCGAGCACGAACTGCCGCCGCATCCGGTGCCTGCGATCGAGGTCGACGATGACCCAGGCGGTCAGCTCGCCGGCGATCAGGCGGGCGCATCGCTGCAGCGTCCTGGACTCGCTGAAACCCTCGTTTTCCAGCAGCAGCCGGGCGACCGCCGTGACCAGGTCAAGGCGCCGGGTGATGGCCTGCACCGCGCCGAGCCTGGTACGACCACGGGCCGCCCCGTCGCCCTCCTCAGGCGGCGCGGCGTCTTGGGGCAGAGCGTCTTGGGGCAGAGCGTCTTGGGGCAGAGCGTCTTGGGTCGGAGCGTCTTGGGGCGGAGCGCTGTGCGGCGCAGCCACCCGGACCGCGACCATCAGGGGGTCGGCCTCGCCGCGGACGGCTACCCTGCCGATGACCAGCTCGCTGGACACCAGGCCGCCGGATGCCAGCAGGCTGCAGGTGACCCGGCGCTGCTTGCCCGTCCTGGTGACCGCGGTGAGCTGAGAGTTGACCGCGGCCCGGGACGGCAGGTTCACGAAGGTGGTGAACGGCCGGCCGGTCGCGTATCCGGGCTTGGCCCCGATCAGGTCGCCCGCCGCCTTGTTGACCCGCTGGACGGTGCCGTCCCTGGTGAGCAGGAACAGCGGAACCGGCGTGTCCTGGAACGCCGCGCGCAGCAGGCTGCGCTCGGCGTTGTCACTGCCCGCGGGCTGGCTGTCCGCGGCCGGCCGAGGGTGCGAACGGTCTGGCCCGGCCTGCGCCGCCCTGAGCAGTTCGATGGCCCCTTCCAGCTCGGTGAACGCGGCGTCGAGCACGTCGCTGGCCTGGGCGCCCCGGGACCTGGCCGCCTGCCGCAGCGCGGCGTACCTGGTCTCCAGCCCGGTGACCTGGGGGCCTGCGCCGTCAGCACCTGACGCTTCGCTCATCGACCAGTCCCTCCCCCGCTACCTCGTCACCAGCGTCCGGCGTAGCGCGATCATCGCGACGTCGTCCTGCCGGGGACCGAAAATGGACGTCAGGTGGTTGCTGAAGGCCTCGATGTCAGCACCGTTGACTTCCTGGGCGGCCACCCGCAGCTTCTCCAGGTTAACGTCGAGAAAGACCCCCCGCTCCTCCACCAGGCCATCGGTCATCAGCAACAGGGTTCCGCCCACCGGGAGGAACACCGTCTGGACGTGCGGCTCGTGCATGGGCAAGCCGAGCAGCAGCCCGCCCTCGCCCAGGTAGCTCGCGCCGGTGCCGTCGACAAGCAGGGCCGGCATGTGCCCGCAGTTCACCACCTGCAGCTCGCCGGAGGCGGGATCGGCAAGCACCAGGCACAGCGTCGCGATGATGCCCGGGTGGTAACGCCGCAGCACCTCGTTGACCAGGCCGGTGATGGCCAGCGGCGAGTGCCCCTCGACGGCGAAGGCGCGCAGCGCGTGCCTGAGCTCGCCCATCACGGTCGCCGCGTGCAGCGAATGCCCCTGCACGTCGCCGATCGCGACGAGCACCTTGTCCCGCCACGGCAGCGCCTCGTAAAAGTCGCCGCCGACTTCGACCTGCTCGCTGGCCGGGATGTAGCGAGAGGACATGGCCAGGCCGTCTATCTCGGGCAGGGCGGCGGGCAGCAGGCTGCGCTGCAGCGTCAGCGCGACCAGGTGCTCCTCGGCGTACGAGCGCAGCGCCTCGACCGCGAGCGCGACGGACTGCACGAGCTGGCGGAGGATCTGCTGCTCCTCGGGTCCGGGAACGCCCTCGCGAGCCACGGTCAGCACCACCGGCGGCCGGTGCGGCTTGATCCTGGCCGCGGCCAGGCAGACGTCGCCCCGCAGCGTGCTGTCCGGGACCAGCCGCAGCCAGTCGTCAGCAGGGACCATCATGGCCACGTTGACCTCGCCGCCGCCGAGCGCATACCCGGCCACCTTATCCGCCAGGCCGAGCGGACCGCCACGCTGCGCGGGCTCGGGACGCTGCGGCGAGGCCGACATCCTGCGCACCTGGCCATCGGGCATCTCCAGGATGGCAATGGCCTCCGCGGCGAAAACCCCCGCGGCGCCGGCCGCGGCGGCGCGGGCCAGCCCGTCGAAGGTTTCCTCGGCGTTGATGCGCAGCGTCAACCTGGTCAGCTCCGCCAGCAGGGACGCCGCCCGCTCCGCGCGCTGCCGGGCGCGGTAGTACCGCAGCGCGGCCCCGACCACGGCGAGCAGTTCGGTGGGCTCAGTCGGCTCGGTCAGGTACGCGTCGGCGCCTTGGGTCAGCCCGGCGGCGCGGTCAGCGACCGTGACGGCGGTCGCGGAGACCTGGACCACCGGAATCGCCGCGGTCCGCGGGTCGCCCTTGATCTGCCGGCAGACGTCGTAGCCGCTCATGTCGGGCAGGTTCACGTCGAGCACGACGAGCTCGACCGCGCCGGTGCGCTCCAGCGCCTCGCGGCCGGTGCCGGCTTCGATCACGGTATGGCCGGCCCGGCGCAGCCAGGCGGTCAGGACGTAGCGCTTGGCTTCGTCATCGTCCACCACCAGCACCGTGGCCGGGGCATCGGCATCGGTCACCGGGCACCTCGGACGGCGCCGCGCAGGGCCGCGCGGATGGTGAACTCCAGCCGCTCCGCGGTGAGCTCGTCTTTGCGCAGCAACGCGGCGGCGCGGGCCGGCGGCGGAACGTCCGCGCCGGTGATGACGATCGCGGGCAGCGATGCGGGCAGCCGGGCCAGCAGGGCTGCGCCGTCCAGGCCAGGCATCCGCATGTCGGTCAGCACGAGGTCAACCGGTTGGTCAGCGAGGATGGCCAGCACCTGGCGGCCATCGGAGGCTTCTATCAAGCGGTCCGCCATCGGCATGAGCATTCCCTTGAGCAGCTGCCGGAAGCTGGCGTCGTCGTCGGCGACGACCACGGTCCCGACGGCCGGAGTCCCGTGCGGCAGGTTGAGCACCACCGTAGTCCCCACTCCTGGCTCACTGGTCAATTCCAGGTTTCCGCCAAGTATCCGGGCGAGCTTGCTGGCGTAGGGCAGGCCCAGGCCGGTGCCGCCGCGGCGGATGCCCGGCACCTGGTAGAACTCCTCGAAGACATGCCGGTGCAGGCTGGGCGGGATGCCGATGCCGGTGTCCGAGACGCTGATGGCCAGGTTCGAGACGCTGATGGCCAGGTTCTCACCCACCACCCGCGCGCTGAGCCGCACCTCACCGCGGTCGGTGTACTTGATGCCGTTGGACAGCAGGTTGCGCAGAATGGAAGTCAGCGCCACCTCGTCGGTCAAGATGACGTCCGGGGCGCCCTGCTCGCTGACCACCACGCTGACCGGCTTGCCCTCGGCCATCGGGCGCGCCAGCGCGCTGAGCCTGCCGAAAAGCGTGCGCAGGCTGACCATGGCCGGGTCGATGCGTAGCTGGCCGGACTCGGCCTTGGCCACATCAAGCAGGTCGTTCACCAAGGCGAGCAGGACGCTGCCCGAATTCCTGATCAGCTCGACCTGGTAGAGCCGCTCGGGATCGAGGCCGCCGTCGGCGTCAGGCTCGGCCAGCAGCCGGGTGAGCCCGATGATGGAATTCAGCGGTGTCCGCAGCTCATGGCTGATATTCGCCCAGAACCTGTCCTTGGATTCCGAGGCCGCCCGCAGCCGCTCGGACTTCTCGTCGAGCTCCGCGTACAGCGCGACCACGCCGCGGTTGGTCTGCTCGAGCTCCTCGGACAGCTCGCTGTACAGGGCCATGACGCCGCGGTTCGTTTCCTGCAGCTCGGCGTTGAGCAGGACCAGCTGCTCTTTTTGCTGCCGCAGATCCTCCAGCGCGGAGATCAGGTCGATGTTCTGCCGCCTGAGCTCCTCGGTCGCGGACGGCGGCAGCACCGCCGCCAGCTGATCATTGACCGCCTGCATGTCCGGCTGGACGCCCGGCGGGCGCCGCTTGGCCATCCGGACCACCTGACCGCGGGCGGTCACCTTGTCCATCAGACGGCTGGCGGCGGCGATGCCCTCGGCCGGCGGCTCACCGTCGAACGCCGCGGTCAGCAGCAGGTCGGTGTCGTCGATCCCGAACGTAATCACCGCGGTCCGGCCGGCCGTCACCGCGCTGCGGCCGACTTCGCTGATCGCGGTGGCCACCCGGATCTGGTCCTGGGGGTCCAGGGCCAAGCTGGCGGCCACCCCGCGACCGAGCTGACGCGCCGCGTAGACGCCGGCCAGATCCCGGACGTCCAGCCGGGCGAGTTCGCTGATCATGCCGCTGATCACGGTGTCAGCACCACCACGCCGGCGTCCCAGCGGCTGCTGATGCCGTCAGAGTGCAAGATCACGGCCGCACCCGGCGGCACCTCGTAGTCGAACTGCCTGAAGGTGCGCGCCTGGTACCCGGCGATCCCCGGTACGGACAGCATGCTCTTGCGGCCGGCCGACGACAAGATGAACGCCGCCACGTTGCCGAGCCCGGCGAACCTCGCCACCTGCCCGCAGACCTGCACGATGCCCACGGCCCCGCCGCGGGTGCCGCTCATCCGCCGGTGGGCTCGCTCGAGCAAGGCGGCCGGGGAAGCCGCGGGTCCGGCCAGGACCGCGGCCATCGCCTCCGCCGACGCCGCCGCCGCCAGCGGGCCATGACCCAGGCCGTCGGCCAGCACGACGGTGACCGTGTCATCGGCGCGGATCGCGCCGAACGTGTCCCCGCATTCGGCTTCTCCGCTGATCGGCCTGACCAGTCCCGCGCAGCGGATTTTATACTCGCTGGGCACCGGCCAGAACCTGGCCACCAGCACCGTGCCATGGCCCGGCGTGGAGTACAGGTCGCTGAAGTCCGCCAGCCGCCTGATCGCGCCCAGGCCGATACCCAACGTGCCGGCGGTGGAATGGCCGTCTCGCATAGCCGCCGACATCAGGAAGTCCCGGCCCCGAATCGATGCTGACCATCTCGATCCCTGGCCGCTCCGCGTCCCGGTTGACGCGCAGCAGCATCGATCCCCCGCGCGCGTGCTTGTGCAGGTTCGACGCCGCCTCGGTCACGGCCAGCGCGAGCTGGCCGGCCCGGGCGGCCGGGAACTGGAGCCGGCCGGCCAGCGCCAGCGCGGCGTTCCGGCAGGCCCCGACGGCGCTGGCGTCCTCGACGGCCAGCCAGCGCATGTCGTGAGGCGACGTGGCCTGCACCGGCCAGCTCAGCGCGACCACTTGACGACCACGACGCTGGTGCCACCGCCCGGCTTGGAGGTCAGCTCGAACTCATCGACGAGCCGCCGCGCCCCGGACAGGCCCAAGCCCAGTCCCGAGCCCGAGGTCCAGCCGTCGGTCAGGGCCAGGTCGATGTCGGCGATGCCCGGGCCGTCGTCGGTAAAGTCGACCCTGATGCCGGGCCGGCCGTGGCCCGAGGTGACCGCCTCGACCCGGGCCATCCCGCCGCCGCCGTACACCAGGGCATTGCGGGCCAGCTCGCTGGCGGCGGTCACGATCTTCGTCTGATCGACTAGGGAAAGACCGGTCTGCGCCGCTACCACCCCGCACGTGCTGCCGGACGCGCACGACATCGTCTCCTGACTGGATCGGCAGCTCATCCATCAAGAGCTTCCGTTCAGCAGCGCCAGGCCCTTCTCCGCGTTCGGCGCGGTGCGCACGCCGCGCAGCGACAGGCCGAGCTCGGTCAGCGTGATCGCCACCGCCGGGCGCATGCCGACCAGGACCGTCTCGGCGTCGAACAGCCTCGATATCGACCCGATCATGGTCAGCATCCGGCCGATGAAGGAATCCACGATCTCCACCGCGGTGATGTCGATGATCACGCCGTTCGCCCGGGTGGCGACCAGCTGCTCGGCCAGGTCTTCCTGGAGCTGAATGACGCTGTCGTCCTGCAGGTCGATCTGGATGGAGACGAACAGCGTCGACCCGAGTTTCAGGATCGGCACCCGTTCCATCAGGCCGGGCCGACCTTCAGCCCGGCGCGGCGCAACGCGTGCGCCAGCGCGTCGGCGAGTGTCGCCTTGGTAGCGATGTCACCGAACTCGCTACCGAGCGACACGATGGTCTGTGCGACCTGCGGCCGGATACCGGACAAGGTGCACTCCGCCCCGAGCAGGCGGGCGGCGCTCACGGTCTTGAGCAAGTGCTGCGCCACCTCGGTGTCCACGGTGGGGACGCCGGTGATGTCCAGCACGGCGTGGTCGGCCCCGGTCGCCACCAGGGTCTCGAGCAGCTTCTCCATGACCAGCTGGGTGCGGGCCGAATCGAGCGTGCCGACGAGCGGTACCGCGATGATGCCGTCCCACAGCCGGACCACCGGCGTGGACAGCTCCATCATGGAAGCGGACTGATCAATGATGATCCGCTCCCTGGCGGTCACGTAGGTCTCGAAGGTATGCAGGCCAAGGTCGTCGATCAGGCGGGAAAAGGCCAGGAACTCGGACACCATGTCAGCGGCGTCCGCGACCACTTCGTAGACGGCATCCTTGAGCGAAAACACGGCGAGCGCCGTTTCGCTAGGGGTGAAGCCAAAGGTCCGGCACGGTCAGGCTACGGTTGGGGACCGGGCATACGATCCGGGTGAGAAGCATTCATACAGCCGACACGTTGGAGCGCCGGGTGGCAGAGCCCCGCTTTTCTATCGAACCACGCGACGCGTGCGTGGTGGTGGCCGTCGCTGGCGAGCTTGACGTAACCTGCAGCCAGCAACTGGACGACTGCCTGTCAGAAGCCGGCCCCGGCAGCGACCGGATGATCCTGGACTTGTCGGGGGTGGACTTCATGGACACCACCGCACTGGCGGTCATCGTCAGCCACTGGCGGCGGCGGGTGGAGGCCGACGGCATGTTCCTCATCGCCGGCGCTCGCTACCGTTACACCAAGGCCCTGTGGATCACCGGCCTCGCCGACCGGTTGCCGATGTACGACAGTGTCGACGAGGCCCTTTCTGCTGCCACCGCCGCCAGCTAACGGGGCGGCGGCTTGGTCACCAGCGGTACCAGCGACCCCGCGATGTGCCTTCGCCCATCCGGACGAGGAAGCCGATCAGCCAGATCACCAGGACCACCAAAGCGATCCACCACAGGATGTGAAGAGCGAATCCGAGCCCGCCGAGGATCAGGGCGAGCAAGAGAACAACCAAGATAATGGCCATGAGTTATTTCTTTCTTTCTGTCTAGCCACCCAGGACGGGATCCGAGTACCCGGCTATCAGCGATTCACACCAGCGGAGCCGGTACTTCAATCAGCTGATAGCCGGGACGGCTTTCGCCGCTACGGCTTCAGGTTCTTGGCCGCGTCCTTGACCTTCTCGCCGGCCTGCTTGACGTTGGCCGTCGTCTGATCGGCGGCGCCTTCGGCCTCAAGCTGCTCGTTGCCAACGGCCCGGCCGGTCGTCTCCTTGGCCTTGCCCTTGACCTCTTCGGCCTTGTTGTTTGCCTTGTCGGCAGTGCTCACGGCCGTTCCTTTCCCTCGAAGACCGTCGTGTCCGCACCTCACTGCCCTCAAGGCTGGGTTCATAACGCCCGGCGGGCGGTTTTTCTTCGGCCGCGCCCGAAGCCGCCGCGCGCCGCCGACAGGGCGAAGTTGCTGCTGGTGCCCGTTTGACGCGCGCTGCCTGGGTAGGGGGGTCGGACACGAGGAAGCAGGAGGCCGCGTTGGCGCATGCTGCTCACGACGACAAGCCTGGTCGGCCTGACGACAGGCTTAGTCAGCTGGTGGGCGACGCAGGCGCCGTGCGAGATGCCTTCGAGCAGATGCCGGTGGTCATGATGGCCCTGGCGGGCCCGGAGCATCGCATCGTGGCCATGAACGCCGCGTACCGGTCGTTCAGCGGCTGGTCCGGCGTGCTCGGCGTGCCGTGCCGGGAGGCGTTCCCCGAGATGAAGGGGCAGCAGCTCTACGAGCTGTTCGACCGGGTGTACGAGACAGGTGAGCCGGAGACGGGGACCGAGTGGCGGACGCAGTTCGACCTCGGTCCCGGCGGGATCCGGGAGCTCTACGCCGACTTCACCGTGACGCCGTGGCGGGCCGCTGACCACACCATCAACGGCCTGCTGCTGGTGGCCACGAACGTCACCGACCGGGTGAACCAGCGACGGGCGGAACAGCAGCGGGCGGCCGCGAGCCCGATGGATCCCGGCGTGATCGCCGGGTTGCAGGAAGCGCTGCTGCCGACCGCGCTGCCGGTGCTGCCCCAGCTCCGGATCGCGGCGCGCTACCTGGTGGCCGGGCACGAGCAGGCCGCCGGCGGGGACTGGTTCGACGCGATCCCGCTGGCCGGCGGGGGCGTGGCGCTCGTCGTCGGCGACGTGGTCGGGCACGGAGTAGCGGCCTCGGCCGCCATGGGGCAGTTGCGGGCGGTGCTGAGCGAACTGCTCGCGGCCGAGGCCGACCTGGGCCAGGTCCTGACGCGCGCCGACGCCTTCGCCGCCAGAAACCCGGCCCTGCAGGCCGCCACGCTGACCCTGGCGGTCTTCGAGCCGTCCGCCGGATCATTGCGGTACGCGACCTGCGGGCATCCTCCCCCGCTGGTGGTCGGGGCCGACGGGCTGGCCAGGTTCCTGACAGGTACCGGCACCGGCCCGCTGGGCACGGGCTCATCCCCCGTCCTGGCCCACGCCGCGCTGGCCCCGGGCGAACTGCTGCTGCTGTACAGCGACGGCCTGATCGAACGGCCGAACAAGACCATCGAGGAAGGGATGGCAGAACTCGCGAAGGTCGCCGCCGACGCCGCCGCCAACCGGACGCTGAGCGTCGCCGCAGACCCCTTGGACCCCTTGGACCCCTTGGCCCCCGTGGCCCCCGTGGACGTCTCCACCCCCTCCGCGGCCGAACGAGTGTGCCAGCTCACGGTGGAACTGCTCACCCGCACGGGATACGCCGATGACGTCACCACCTTGGCGGCGCAGCGGCTGGCCGAACCCGTCCCGGCCCTGCGGCTGGAACTGCCAAGCGAACGAGCCAGCCTGACCGTGGCCAGAGGCGCCTTCACCGCGTGGCTGGCCCGGCTCGGCGCCAGCGCGGACGACGCCGAGGCGCTGCACCTGGCGATGGTGGAGGTCGTCACCAACGCCATCGAGCACGCCTACCCGCCCGGCGAGCCGGGGATCGTGGAGCTGACGGCGGTCCTGCGCGACGACGGGAACGTGGAGTGCCAGATCACCGACCACGGAAACTGGCGGCCGCCCGGCCCAGGCGATGCCGACCGCGGTCACGGGCTGATGGTCGCCGGGCATGTCGTGGACACCATGGTGGTCAGCCATTTCCCCCCGCCGCCCGAGGGCACGCCCGGCCCGCGGGGCACGGTGGTCCTGCTGCGGCTCCGGCTGCGCCGCCCGGCCATCTTGGCCCCGGGGTACCCCGGCGCCGGCCGCGGCACCGCCGCTTACCCCCCTGAGCCCCCCTTCACCGTGGCCGCCTCGATCGAGGCCAGCGGGACCGCCCGGGCCCTGGTGGCCGGCCCCGTCGACATCGTCACCGCGGAACAGCTGTCCCGGCGGCTGCTGTCCGCCAGCCGGGGCGGCACGGTGCCGCTGATCGCGGATCTCACCGGGGTCACTCAGCTCGCCAGCGCCGGGGTCCGCGCCCTGTACCTGGTCAGGGAACAGCTGATGGCCCATCATCAGGCGCTGACCCTGATCACCACGCCGAGCAGTTCCGCCCATCTCGTGCTGGACCTGGTCCACCTGTCCCACATCGGCGGCTGACTGTGCTCGCGGGGTTCAGAAGGGGCGGGAACGCCGGTTCGTTCGGAATAATCCAAGCGGCATCCGGTGGGAGCCGATGATCTGCGCGTCGGCAGCCACCGGGCCATCGGCGCAGCGGCCGGCGATGCCGCGCTGGAACTCGGCGAAGGCGGGCGAGCTGGCCAGCGGGTTCTTCTCCTCGTCGAGCACGGCGACGTGGACGAAGCTGACCCGGTCGGCCAGACGGAAGGCCACGTAGTGCAGGCCGTCCGGATCGTGCTCCGCCAATTCGGCGAACACGTCGCGGATCAGGCGCTCGTTCTCGTCGGCGCATTCCGGCTTGGTGGTGTAGCGAACGACTTTGCTGACAGACATGGCTAGATGGCTCGCATTCTGTTGTTACGGGCGTCATGGGTGACTTCGGCCAGGCCGAGGGCCTCGAGCAGCGGGGGCAGGTACATCGCGAACCGGCCGCGGTAACCGCTGCGCAGGCCGTACCAGCCGCCGACGGGGTTGTCGGCGGACCGGCCCCACGCCTCGACCGTGCCCTCGGCGGCGGGTTTCTTCTCGTCCGCCGCGCCGAGCGGGACCCAGCCGTCGCACTTGGCCAGCCAGGCGTGCAGGTCATCGACGGCGCTCAGGTGATACTTCAAGGTGGTGGAACCGACCTGGCAGACCAGCGCGGGCGGGCTGGCCTGTTCGTCCTTGTACATGGTGTAACCGGAGGTGCCGGGCGGGGTCTTGAGCTCCCACGGGTCCTCCTTGGTGCCAGCTGCCATCAGTTGTCCCCTTTCGCGATGGCCGCCGCGAAGTGCGGCAGCAAACTCTGCCAGCCGGCCCGGTTACGCTCACGCCACTGATCCGCCGACGTGCCGAGCCGTTCCCAGCCGTGGTGCACGATCTCGATCCTGGTGGCCACCGCCCCCTGCGCGAGGAAGCGGATCTCCACCTCGGTGGCACGGGCGGGATCGGTGCCGAGGTACCACAGGTAGGCCAGCCGGGCCGGCGGCTGCCACACCGTTACCTCACCCCACTCGTGCTCGACGCCGTCCGGGCTCCGCTCGTAGATCCGGCCGCCCACGCCGCCTTGCAGGACGACCAGCCCGGGCCGCCCGGTCACCGTGTGATCCGGTGGCCACCAGGTGCCGATGCCGGCCGTCCAGACCCGGAACGCGTGCCCGGCGGAGCAGGCTACGTCCAGACAGATGCGCAGCGGTTCGGTCATTCCGGCGAACTGCTTTCCGTGTTTTCCGCCAGCAGCTTGAACCGCCGGGCGGCGTCTCCCCAGACGCGCTCCAGATAGGCCTGGACCGCGTGCATCCCCTGGTCCTGCAGGTGGTAGATCCGGCGCGTCCCCTGGGCCTGCTCCGCCACCAGGCCGGCCTCTTTGAGCAGGCGCAGGTGCCGGGAGACGGCAGGACGGCTGATCGGCAGCGCCGCGGCTATCTCCCTGACCGGCTTGTCGCCGTCGCTGAGCAGGCGCAAGATATCGCGCCGGTGCGGATCACCGAGGGCCTCGAACGGGTCCCCGGAAGCGCGTGCTTCGATCACCAGCTCCCGCGGTTCGGCTATTGGTAACAGCCAGGCTACCGTAACACGCTGGTTACCGATATGCCAGCGGGACCACGGATCTTAACCGCACCTGAACTTCTTCTGCCGCATACCCTGACGGCCCGCCGGGCATGATTCCTAGCAGAGATCCTTGCTCGGACGGGCCGCCTCCCTGCGGCGGCCAGGCGGATGACAGCGAAGGGTCCGCGTCGATAAGGCAACCCTGCCGCCTTATCCACGCGGACCCTCACTCATATCCGGACCAGCGCCTTGAGCCGCCGCAAACCTTAACCACAACTGAACGTCTTCAGGTGGGGGTCCTAGTAAGTAGCGGGGCATGATGTCTATCAGAGTTCCTTGCTTCCCAGCGCGGCTAGCTCCCTACAGCGGGCCGCCCGGGTGACACGGAGGGTCCGTATTGCTGAGGCAACCCTGCCGCCTCAGCAATACGGACCCGGCACCCCCGAAGCCCTCATCTTCCGGGGCCGCGCCGGACCCGGTCACCTTAAATCCGGATCCTCGCCGTCTGACGCCGCTGCGGGTCGAGCGACATGATGGTCAGGGCCGACCGGGAATGACCAGGCTTGATCTGAGCGAAGCGGGCGATGGCGGTGCCGGTCAGGGTGGCTTCCACGATGTGATCGCGGCGACCCACCTGCGCCGGGCAGTCCCGTTCGCGCACCCGCATCTCCATGGTCGCGATCACCACGCCCTCGGCGCCGAGCCGCGCGAGGTCAACCTCCAGCTGACCTCTGGCGGCGTGCCTGGACTCGCTGACGAGTTCCGTCCAGCCGGCCACCTCGACGTTACCCGACCGCCAGCGAGTCTGCCGGGCGGTCTCGCGGTCGTCGTGCCGCGACCCGATCGAGATGCCGAGCACGAGCCCGGCCGGCACCCAGCCCGTCATCACGAGCTTGGCGAAATCCTGCCCGGACAAGCCGGAGGTGAAAGGCACCTCCAGCCCGGGCGTTGTGCCCGGCGCACGGACCGCCGTGCCGACGGCCATGAACTGGGAGCCGCCGGCCAGGAACGACCCACGGGACAACCGGACACCTACCACTCCGTGTCCGCCGAGCTCGCGGCACTCCCTGATCATCCTGTCCAGGGCACGGTCCCTGGCCTGGTACCTGGCCTGCACCAGAGGGCCGAACGACCCCGGGTCGCTCCGCCCGGACACCTGGGTGACCGGCCGGGACGGCGTCGGATCACCGTCCGGTCGGCCGCTCCCTGAGCAGCGGTACCCGGTGGACCCGACGCCGTAGACGGCGGCGCCGAACACCTGGCCGACGGGTTCGAAGCCCGCGCTGCGGATGGCCGCGAACTCATCCACGGTCAGCGCAGACCCCCACGTGCCACCGGCCCGGACGGGCGCGATCCGAACCTGCGTCCCCGCGACCGTTTCCTCGCTCACCCCACCAGCCTAGGTACCGGCGAACCCCCAGTAGCTACTGGACGGGACCCTCAGGCTGACCGTAACCGGAGGGCTGACCGTAACCGGAGGGCTGACCGTAACCGGAGGGCTGACCGTAACCGGAGGGCTGACCCTGGAAGGCCGCTGTCCCCTGCCTGGCCCGATCGCGGAAGAACCGGACGATCATGAGGATCGGAAGGATGAACACGTAGTAGAAGAGCACGTAGTGCCCGCCCCGGAAGAAGAGCAATAGGTAAAGGCCGTAGACCATGAAGGCCGCGCCGAAAACAGCGTTCCACACTCTCCGCGCCCGAGTCTGGCCGCTCTTGACGCCCGCCATGACGAGCATGGCGATGCCGCCGAGGATGAGGAACAGTACGTAGATGTGGAACACGCCGATACCCCCGCTATCTGTAGGCCTCCCGCGCCTGGGAAGGTAACGCATTTGACTATCCCGGACAGGCAGATAGCAGGTTGATTCGCGCAAACGTTGCCAATAAGTAGCAATCCGGGGACGCGCCTAGTGGCGCGAAGGCTAAGGTCGGCGCACGGCGCGCAACGCGACGGTGACCAACGGCAGGGTGAACTCGCCGGCTGAGGTCTCTGGCTGGCGGTCCAGCAAATCGCGGATCGTGCTGAGCGTCCTGGCGCGGTCCGCCTCGGGCATCACCAGCATCCGCGAGTTGGTGGCCATCGCGGCGACCAGCGAGTCGGCGCTCCGCAGCTGCCCGTTGCCGAACTCGCGCTCCTCCACCGGGGCAAACCAGCTGCTGCCTGCGCGCAGCACGTCTTGCTCGGTACCTGCTTCCGGGGTTGCCCGCCAGCGTGACAGCGTGGCCCCGCTCTGGCTGATCGCGGCGAGCTCGGCGACCCAGCCGACCCGGTCGTCATCCACGTTCCACAGCCCGGCGAACACGCCGCCAGGCGTCAGCACCCTGCCGATCTCCGGCAGCGCCCGGTCCAGGTCGAACCAGTGCATCGCCTGCCCGCATAGCACCGCGTCCACGCTGCGGTCCGGCAGCGGGATTGCCTCGGCGCTGCCCTCGGTGGCTCGTACTCCGGGCAGCCGGCGGTGCAGCTCGGCGAGCATGGCCTGGTCCGGCTCTACCGCGACGACATCGGCACCGAGGCGGGCGAGCGCGCCGGTCAAGATCCCGGTCCCCGCGCCCAGATCTACCACCCGCACCGGCTGCGCGCGGCTGACTGCTGCCAGGCACCAGCGGATTGCCGCTTCGGCGTAGCTCGGGCGGTGCTGCGCGTATTGCGCGGCAACGGCACCGAATGAGGAGGCACGCCGCAGCCGGTCGGCCGACGCAGCCTCTGCTTCCGGCCGCTCTGCCCCTGCTTCCACCCGGCAATGTTATGACCCGCCGATATGGCGCCTCGCCAGCGGGCACCCTCACCCTGGTCGATATCGGCGCGAGGCTAGTCTGCTGTACACCGACCGGTGCCCACATACGCAGTGAGGAGTAGGCGCGCACGCGCCGCGATCATGCATCAGATGCCTCACAGCACGAAGGCAGTTGTCTTTGATCTTGACGACACGCTCGCGCCCTCCAAGTCACCCCTGGACCCCTTGATGGCAACGGCGCTGGTGTCTCTCCTCCAGCGTCTCCCCGTCTGCATCATCTCGGGCGGCCGATTCGAGCAGTTCCAAACCCAGGTCCTCGACCGGCTCACCGCTCCTGAGCAAGTCCTCAGCCGGCTTCATCTGATGCCGACATGTGGCACGCGTTACTACTCTCGGCAGGAGTGCAGGTGGTCGCTAGTGTATTCGGAAGACTTGTCCGCCGAGGAGACGGCTCGGATCATGCAGGTCCTGGAAGAAACGTCAAGAACTCTCGGGTACTGGGCGGAGCATCCGTGGGGTGACCTCATCGAAGACCGCGGCAGCCAGGTCACCTACTCCGCCCTCGGCCAAACCGCTCCGCTCGATGCTAAGGCCGGGTGGGATCCCGATGGAACGAAGAAGAGCATGCTCGTGGCTCATGCGACACCATTGCTGCCTGACTTCGAGGTAAGGGGGGGTGGTTCGACGTCGATTGATGTTACCCGCAAGGGGATCGACAAGGCCTACGGAGTTCGCAAGCTCATGGCGCAGATTCACGCGACTCCAGAGGAGCTGCTATTCGTAGGCGATCGGCTTGATAAGACCGGAAATGATTATCCCGTACTGTCCGTTGGCGTGCCATGTGTCCCGGTCACGAGCTGGCAGGACACGCTTACCGTGATAGCGCAGTTCAACGCCTGGTGGGACGGAATCACCGGTTCGCCACAATTCCGGATTATCTCCAAGTAACCCCATCGGGTAGCCGTCCGATTACTATTCGCGTCCTAGTGCTGGTTGCGGTGCGTGACCGGCGCCGGTATCTGGGGCGTTCGGTGCGCGGTCCCGGGCTGCCGGGCGGCGGACGTCAGGGAAAGATGACTTCTACGTCGAGGCCGCCTCGCGGCCGGGCGCGGGCGGTAAGAGCCGCGCCGTGGGCGTCGGCGATGGCGCGGACGATGGCCAGGCCGAGCCCGTGTCCGTCGCCGTGGCGGATCCGCTCGGTGCCGAGCTGCCGGAACGGCTGGAACAGGCCCTCCACTGCATCCGCCGGGATGAGTGCGCCGGTGTTGCTGATCGTTAGGACGGCTCCCGCGGCGGTCACATCCGTGGAGATCTCCGCGTGGCCGCCGGGCAGGTTGTGCCGGATGGCGTTGTCGACGAGGTTGGCGACCAGGCTTTCCGCCAGGTTCGGGTCGCCGGTCGCCGGAGCCGCGGCGAGCGCGGTGATGAGGCGGATGCCGTGACGCTCGGCTTCGTACTGGCGGCTCAGGAGGACGTCCTGGGTGATGCCGGCGAGGTCCAGGGATTCCGTCTGCTCAAGCCCGCGCTGGCTGCTGGCCAGGGTGAGCAGCGCCCCGATGAGGCGCTCCTGCTGATCGCCCAGCTTGATCAGCTCCTGGCAGGTGTCACGCAGCGTTTCCACGGTAGGGACAGGGTCGGCGATCGCGACCTCGAGCAGGGCACGGCCGGCAGTGAGCGGGGTCCGCAGCTCGTGTGAGGCGTTGGCGATGAAGTGGCGCTGCGACTCAAACGATGCCTCAAGGCGTGCGAACAGGCCATCGAGTGTCTGTCCGAGCTCGGTGAACTCGTCGTCGTGGCCGCGCAGACCGAGACGGTGGTGCAGGTTGCTGGCGGAGATGTCCCGGGCGGACGCGGTGATCGCGCGCAGTGGCCGCACAACGCGGCCTGCGACCAGCCAGCCAACTCCGACCGCGAGCACGACCATGACCGCGGCCATGACCGCGCCCGCCGGATTCTGGCTCAGGTCGTGCGCCACGGTGCCGGTGATAGAGGCGATGGACTGCCCTTGCCGACAGCAGTGCGGCAGCTGGCCCGGAGTGCGCGAAGCCGCGCTGCCGCTGGTCCCCGCGAGAAAGTCTGGCCGGAAAATCACCGCGACTGCGGCCAGGGCGACAGCTGAAACGCAGAATAGGGCGGCGTAGAGCAGGGCCAGGCGTATCCGCAGGGTGCGCCTGGGCAGCCGGAACGCTCCCCGCAGACGGCCATGATCCGGCATCACGATGCTCCGATCCGGTAGCCGCCGTCGCGGACGGTGTCGATGACGGGCGGGTCGCCGAGCTTGGACCGCAGCCGGTGCATGGTCTTCTTGACCGCGCTGGTGAACGGGTCGGCTGCCTCGTCCCAGACCCGCTCAAGCAGTTCCTCGGCGGACACGACCTGTCCGGCGCGGGCGAGCAGGTATTCCAGGACGGCGAACTCCTTGGCGCTGAGCGCCAGCCGCTGCCCGGCCCGGGACGCGGTCCGGCTGCCGGGGTCGAGCTTGATGTCGCCGTGGTGCAGCACGGGGGGCAGCGGCTCGGCGGCGCGCCGGCCGAGGGCGCGTATCCGGGCGGTCAGCTCGGCGAAGCCGAACGGCTTGGCCAGGTAGTCATCGGCACCAAGGTTGAGGCCTTCGACCCGGTCGCTGAGGCCGCTGGCCGCCGTGAGCATCAGGATCCGGCTCGGTGACCGCGCGGCTGCCAGCTGCCGGCAGATCTCATCGCCATGCACTCCGGGCAGGTCCCGGTCCAGCACCACGACGTCATAGCGGGTCACGGCCAGCTGGCTGAGCGCGTCGGCGCCGTCGTAGACGGCATCGACCGCCATGCCCTCCCGGCGCAGCCCGGTCACGATCGCCCGCGCCGTGGGCTCGAAATCTTCCACAACTAGCACTCGCATGACCGCGCATTCTCCTTCCCGGCGGCTGGCTTGCTCTTGCAGGATGCCAGGCCGCTGGTCCCAGCCAGGTCCCAGCCAGCGGCACCGGGCTGAGACCGGCCTCGGCGTACAACGGGCATCGAAGCGGCATTCACCAACTAAGAAGGACAATCGCATGAGCGACGCGACCATTGAGGTGTCCGGGCTGCGCAAGCGGTTCGGCCCCACGCTTGCGCTGGACGGGATGACGTTCACCGTCTCACCGGGTCAGGTCACCGGCTTCATCGGCCCCAACGGGGCCGGGAAATCCACCACGATGCGGGTGATCCTGGGCCTGGATGGCCCTGACGCCGGGCACGCGTTGATCAGCGGCCGGCCGTACCGGGGCCTGCGGCGCCCGCTGACCCAGGTGGGGGCGCTGCTGGACGCCGCGGCGCTGCAGCCGAGCCGGACCGCCCGCAACCACCTGCTGTGGCTGGCTTACTCCCAGGGCCTGAGTGCGAGCCGGGTCGATGAGGTCCTCGCGCAGGCCGGCCTGGAGACGGCCGCTCGGCGGAAGGCGGGCGGCTACTCCCTGGGCATGCGGCAGCGGCTCGGGATCGCCGCGGCCCTGCTCGGTGATCCTCCGGTGCTGATGTTCGACGAGCCGTTCAACGGCATGGACCCCGAGGGCATCGTCTGGATGCGCGGCTTCCTGGCCTCGCTGGCCGCCGAAGGCCGGGCTGTGCTGGTCTCCAGCCACCTGATGAGCGAACTGCAGGAGACCGCTGGCCACCTGGTGATCGTCGGCCGCGGCAAGGTCATCGCCGACACGTCCGTCGCGGACATGATCGCGGCCGCGTCCGGGGACTGGGTCACGGTACGGACCAGCGCCCGCTGGGACGCGGCCGCCGTGCTGTCGGACGCAGGGGCGGCGGTGGCCGATGCCGGAGGCGGCGTCCTCACCGTCTCAGGGCTGCCGGCGGAGCGGATAACGGCGCTGCTCGGCGACGGGAAGGTGCCGTTCTCCGAGGTGTCGGCGCACCGGGCGACCCTGGAAGAGGCTTACATGGAGCTGACCCGCGACGCCGCGGAGTACCGCGCCGAGCCCGCCACGGGGGCGGCGTGATGACCGCTCCCGTGGTGACGCCATCCCGGTCAGGCACGCCGGCCGGGCACGACAGCTTCGCGCACCTGCTGCACGCGGAGTGGACGAAGTTCCGGACGGTCCGCGGCTGGGTCATCGCTGTCGTCCTCGCGATGCTGGTGACCATCCTGCTCGGCGTTTACGGCGGGGTCCGCAGCCAGAACGGCTGCGTCAATGGCCCGTGTCATCCGTTCATCGCGACCGGTCCCGGCGGGGAAGCGGTGACCGACGCCTTCTATTTCGTGCACCGCCCGCTGATCGCCGACGGCAGCATCGCCGTGCGCGTGACCTCGCTGACCGGCATGATCGAAACCGCCCAGACCCCGCAGGGACCGGCACAGACCGAGCCCGGCCTGCAGCCGTGGTCGAAGGCTGGGCTCATCATCACCGCAGGTCCTGGCCAGGGATCAGCCTACGCGGCCGTCATGGTCACCGGCAGCCACGGCACCCGGATGCAATGGAACTACACCGGCGACACCCCAGGCCTGGCGGGCGCCGTGTCCGCGGCATCGCCGCGCTGGCTGCGCCTGACCCGCGCCGGTGACGTCATTACCAGTTACGACTCCGCTGACGGCACCCGGTGGACCAAGATCGGCACCGTCAGCCTGCCCGGGCTGGCAACGACGGTGCAGGCCGGGCTGTTCGTCACCTCCCCGCAGTACACGCAGCAGGTGAACCAGCAGATCTCCGGCGGAACCCAGAGCGGCGACCCCACCGATGCCACCGCCGCCTTCGACCGCGTCACCCTGCAGGGCCGCTGGGCCGCCAGCACCTGGACCGGCACCGCCGTCAGCGGCGGCAGCAACTCCCAGTACCCGACCGGGTCCGAGGCCGGATACCGCCAGGCTGACGGCACCTTCACCATCACCGGCTCCGGGGACATAGCACCAGGCGCCGCCGGCGGCACGCCCGTCAACCAGGAACTCGCGGGCGTGTTTATCGGACTGATCTCGGTAGTCGTGGCCGGCGCGCTGTTCATCACCGCCGAGTACCGCCGGGGAATGATCCGCCTCACCCTCACCGCCAGCCCGCGGCGCGGCCGGGTCCTGGCCGCCAAGGCCCTCGTCCTCGGCGGCATCACCTTCGCCGCCGGGCTGATCGGCGCCGCCGGAGCAGTGTGGGCCGGAAACCGGCTGCTGGCCGGCAACGGCTACGCTATCGACCCGGCCACGACACTCACCCAGGTGCGGGTGATCGCCGGAACCGCGGCACTGACCGCCGTCGCCGCCGTCTTCGCCCTCGGCGTCGGCGCCATCCTGCGGCACGGCGCCGGGGCGGTCACCGTCGTCGTCACCGCGATCATCCTGCCCTACCTGCTGGCCGCCGCCTTCCCCGTGCTGCCCGCGGGCGCCGCGGACTGGCTGCTGCGTCTCACCCCGGCCGCCGGCTTTGCCATCCAGCAGGCCATCCCGGCCTACCCGCAGGTAGCCGCCAGCTACACCCCGGTCCAGGGCTACTTCCCGCTGGCGCCATGGGCCGGGTTCGCTGTGCCCTGCGGGTACGCGGCGCTCGTCCTGGCACTGGCCGCCGTCCTGCTGCGCAGGAGGGACGCATGAGGCACGCACTGCACGCGGAATGGACCAAACTCCGCACCCTCGCCAGCACCTTCTGGCTGCTGCTCGCCGCCGCGGCACTTACCGTGACCGTCAGCGCCGCGGCCGCCGCAGCCACCCGGTGCCCGTCCGGGGGCTGCGCCGACGACCCGGCCAAGATCAGCCTCACCGGGATCTACCTCGGCCAGGCGGTCGTCACGGTCATAGCCGTGATGGCCGTCAGCGGCGAGTACGGCACCGGCATGATCCGCCTCACCCTGACGGCGATGCCCCGCCGGGTCACCGTGCTGGCCGCCAAGGCCGCCGTCCTCACCGGCCTGGTCCTGGTCACCGGGACCATCGCCGTCCTTGCCTCGCTGCTGGCCGGGCGGCTTACCCTGCCCGGTCACGGTATCGGCCCGTCCCATGGCTACCCGGCACTGTCCCCCGGTGACGGGCCGGTGCTCCGCGCCGCCTTCGGGTCGGTCCTCTACCTAGCCCTGATCGCCCTGCTCAGCCTCGGCGCCGCCACCGTCCTGCGGGAAGCCGCCGCAGCCACCGGGGTCGTCCTCGGGCTGCTCTACCTGTTCCCGATCATCGCCGCCGTCGCCGGCCGCCCGGACCTGGCACGGCACATCCAGCAGATCGGGCCGATGACAGCCGGGCTGGCCATTCAGGCCACCACCAGCTTGAACAACATGCCCATCAGCCCCTGGGCAGGCCTCGGCGTGCTCGCCGCCTGGGCCGCAGGCGCGCTGCTGCTCGGGGGACTGCTGCTACGTGGGCGGGACGCATAAGCCACCGTCTTCGCCAAGCTTGACCTCCCGCCCGACGATGACCAGCACAGCCGGCGGGTCCTCGCGATGGTCCGGTACCTCAGCTCCTGAGCAGGCCAGGAGCAGGCAACACCGCGGGACGTGCGCCGGGTGGGTGCCGCAGCTGCCGCCACGGTGCCGCATCACGGCCCGGCTACGGGAGCAGGCCGGCGCCGAGATCGCCGGGCGGGGGATCACCCCGGCGGAAGCGGCCCGGTACGCCGGGATCTCCTGGCCGGCCGCGCACCAGGCGTTCGCCGCCGCCGCGGACCCGGTGCTGGACCACGCCCCGGCCCCGGTGGCGCACCTGGGGATCGATGAGCATCGCCGCGGCCGGGCTCGGTTCGCCATAGACCCGCAGACCGAGGAGTACACCCTGCTCGCGGACAGGTGGCACACACGAATAGTAACCGGACGGCAACCCGATCCCGGCTAACTTCGAAGACCCGGTTAAGCCCTGGTTAGACAGCGAGCTGACGGTGACTGACGTGACCATCCACCTGCTAACCCGCACGTCATGATGACGGCATCACCCCGGCGGGCTACGCTGGCTCTGTACGGGATCCCAGCCGGGAATTACCGTGAGCACATGCGATGCCGATGAGAGGAGGGCGCGCGTGTTCGAGGCAGGCGATATCCGGGAGTGGCGTGGCTATGACGTTGTCGACTCCGAAGGCTACAAGATCGGGGAATTGGAGGCCGTCTACGTCGACACGAGCACAGACCTGCCCGCGTTCGGCACGGTGAAGGTCGGGATGCCTACCCGGCACCGGCTGGTGTTCGTTCCGCTGGCCCAGGCGACCGTGGGTCCCGGATACCTCAGGGTCGCTCACGACAGAAAGCAAGTGAAGGATTCTCCTTCGATCAGCACCGACGGCGAGCTGCCAGCAGCCGACGAAGAGGCCATCTTCAAGCATTACGGCCTGCCATATCAGCCAGGCACCAACGGTGAACGGCAGCTGGCCCGCCGCTAACCGCTACGACTAAGCGGATCATCAAGTGCTTACGGGTCGCACTCATCGGCCGTGACAGGACAGCCGGATGCGCTCGCGCACCTCGCCGTTCATGACCACGTGCTCTAGTCGCGCCGTCGGTCGATGGTGTCGTCTCCGAGCTCGCCGACGACCAGGCCCTCGTCCGGGCCGGCTTCCGGTTCATCGCCGGCTCGGCGCCCGACATCGAGGTCGTCGGGGAGGCCGCGGACGGGAAGGCCGCGGTCGATCTGGCCCGCTCCCTGCGGGCCGAGGTGGTCCTGATGGATATCCGCATGCCCGGCACCGACGGGCTGGAGGCAACCCGGCAGATCGCCGCAGACCCCGAGCTGAGCGGCGTGCGCATCATCATCCTCACCACCTTCGAGGCGGACGAGTATGTCTTCGAGGCGATCCGCGCCGGGGCGAGCGGCTTCCTGGTCAAGGACACCGAGCCGGAGGACCTCATCACCGCCATCCGGGTGGTCGCCCGCGGCGATGCCCTGCTGTCCCCGAGTGTCACCAGGACGCTGATCTCCAGCATCGCCAGGCGCGGTCCGGCCCAGTCAGTCGACGCCTCCGTGCTGGCGGTACTCACCGACCGGGAGCGGGAGGTGCTCGCCCGGGTCGCTGGGGGCATGAGCAACGACGAGATCGGTGCGGCCCTGTTCATGAGCCCGCTGACCGCCAAGACTCACGTCAACCGGATGATGGCCAAGCTCGCCGCGAGAGACAGGGCCCAGCTGGTCGTGATCGCCTACGAGACCGGCCTGGTCCGCCCGGGCCTGTCCTGAGGGCGCCCGCAAGCCCGGCGATCCCGCGAACTCGCCATCGGGCGGCTGTACGACCCGAGCGGCGAGAAACGAGCTCGCGCCGCTGGAGGATTTCTGGCCGCGCAGGCATAATCGCTCGCGCGCGGGTCATGCTGCTGCTAGCTTCACAGGGCATGGCTGCAGCGGCGCTGGCGGTATCGCGGATGCGGCCGGGCCTGACGTGGCGCGCTGTAGACGGGGACCTGGTCGCGGGCGAGGTGCGCGCGCGGCTCCGGCCCGATAACCGCTGGTTCTTGTATTTCGACACCTGGCGTGCCGACGCCTGCCCGCCGCTCGCCGATGCCGTTGCCCGCGATCTCGGCCGTGACCTCTACGTCACCCTGGAGGACGCGGAGTATGAAGCGCTGGATGCCTGCGCGGAGGCCGGATTCGCCGTGCACCGGCGGGAGAGTTCCTACCGGATCCCGGCCGGTCCTGCGGTGACCGGGCTGGCTGGGGCCGTGCTGCCGACCGGGTTCGACGTCCTTTCCGCCGCCGATGCTGATATCACCCGGCTGCGGCTGCTGGACGACGCGCTACGGCAGGACGTTCCCGGCTTTCAGGGCTGGCGGTGGGATGCCGGGCAGTTCCGCGCCGAGACGTTCAGCTCCTTCTTCGACCCCGCCACCTACCTTCTCGCGGTCAACCGGGCCAACGGAGAGTACGCCGGGCTGGTGCGGATCTGGCGCAACCGCGCCGGCCCGCGCCTGGGACTGATCGCGGTTCTCGCTCAGTACCGGCGGCGCGGTATCGCCAGGGCGCTGCTCCGCCACGCGTTCGCCGTGCTCGCCGGCCAGGGGGCCACGAGCGTAACCGGCGAGGTCGACGATACGAACGTCGCGTCCGTCTCGTTGCTGACCGGACTCGGCGCGAGACGGTACGGCGGCACCGTGGAGCTGATCAGGCGACAGCCGGGCCGGTAGGCATGCGACTGGTCAGGAGGGCGCCGGCCGTCAGCCAGTCGTGAGGGCCACGCCGATCAGGTACAGATATGCCATCGCGCCGCCCACGGTGATGCCTCGTCGCCGCGAACCAGAACCAGTTGGCGGCGACTGGTGGCACCGTGGCGCGAAGGATCGATATGCCTGCCGGCCGGCCGGACGACAGCGCGGCTGGGGCGGCGTGCGTTGCCGCCCCGGCCGCGCGCTGTCACGTGCCGTGGTTATGCGGCGCTGGGCGAAGGCACTGTCTTCATCAGAATGACCAGCTCGGGCTTACCCCAGGCGAAAGCCCGAGGCTAGTTGCCCGACGAGATCGGCGTGGCCACGTTCCGGAACGTGTTGCTGGTCAGCCCGGACGCTGTGACCGCCTTGCTGAACCAGATCCCGATCTGGTTGTCCGAGATGTGGTTGCCCGCGATCGTGACCGCGATCGGCGTCCCGGCCGAGTACACCAGGACCCCGGTGGTCACCAGGTCCTCCTCCGGCACGGCCGGGTAGTCAAGCGTGTCGCCGTTTGCCGGACGGCATGCCGGAAGGCGGCTCATCGGACATGAGCTTGAGACGCGCAGCTTTGTGGATCAAAGGCACGAGCCGGTAATCATCACCGCCGCGGCTGCCGTCATGCCGCCGCGGTGTACGTTCCTCGTATGGAGGTCGCCGAGCTGGCGCACCTGCGCCGGGCCCGGGACTTGCTGGACCGCGAGTACGCGCGGCCGCTGGACGTCCCGGCGATGGCGCGCGCTGCGCTGATGTCGCCGTCACTGTTCTCCCGCCGGTTCCGCGAGGCCTACGGCGATACACCGTACGGCTACTTGCAGGCCAGGCGCGTGGAACGGGCGATGGCGCTGCTGCGCGGCGGCCACATCTCCGTGACCGACGTGTGCATGGCTGTGGGATTCACCTCGCTCGGCTCGTTCAGCTCGACGTTCACGCGCCTCATCGGCGAGCCGCCGTCCGCCTACAAGGCACGTGACCACTCGCGGCTCGCACCGGTCCCGCCGTGCATGACGCGGGCCTGGGCGCGCCCGGGGTGGATCGCGCAGCCATGCAGGATCGGAGAAGCGTTCCTGGCCAACCGCGCGTAAGGTCGCTGACATGGCACTTTCCATCACGCACACGCCCGTGTACTGCACTGACCTGGATCAGGCGCTCGCCTTCTACACCCAGCGGCTCGGCTTCGAGGTCCGCGACGACGTCCCGATGGGGCCGGAGATGCGCTGGCTCACCGTCCACGCCCCCGGTGACGCCCACGACCTGCTGCTGGCCGCGGTGGATCACCACATCCCGCCGGCCGACCGGCAGGCGATGCGCGAGATTGTCGCCAAGGGTAACCTGGTGGTCTTCATTCAGGTCGACGACCTGGACAAGACCTTCGAGTCGCTGCGCGCCGCCGGGACGGAGATCCTCCAAGAGCCCGTTGACCAGCCCTACGGCGTCCGCGACGCCGCCGTCCGCGACCCCAGCGGCAACCACCTGCGGCTGAGCGAACCACTGGCGGCGCAGGGCTGAGGTTCCAGTCTCGCGCGAGTCAGATCGTTGCGGGTCACTGAGCCTCGGCCGCGTCTGTCGTGCTCTCAACGGGGGCGGAGACCATCGACAATGACCGCCACGATCGTGTTCGCCCGCGTGTCCCACTCCGATGCGGGTATACGCGACAACGCGCCCAAGAGAAGAATGACGTCGGCGGCATCAACCTCTTCGCGCACTTGACCGGCGGCTTTCCCCCGGTCAAGCAGCATCCCGAGCGCTTCATCGAGTCGGTGGTGCTGGTCTGAGTAGAGGTCGCGCCACGCCGATGCCTCGATCGCCGTCATGACACCGCGTTTGACCCGCGCATACCCGACCAGCCGCTGCAGCCAGCAGGTCAGTGCCCGAAGCGGAGGATGCTCTGCCAGCAGCGGTGCCACGGCATCGGCAAGCTGGGTCAACTCGTGCCGGTACACCTCCGCCAGCAGGTGCTCGCGGGTCGGGAAGTGCCGGTAAAGGGTGCCCTGTGCCACGCCCGCCGACTTGGCGACCCTGTGAAGCTTCAGGTCGGCGGCTGCACCGTTGGACTTACTCAGTTCGGCCCGCGCGGCCTCGACAATACGGTCACGGTTGGCGACCGCGTCTGATCGGCGCTCACGACTCGCCACGACGCTCCCTCCCTCCCTCCCCCCCCGCATGGCAAAGCGGACAACTGTCCGGTACTGTGGAACTGTAACCGGACAGTTGTCAGCTTAGGGCAGGAGACGTCTCGATGAGCAGGCTGGACAGTAAGGTCGTCGCCATCACCGGAGCCAGTAGCGGTATCGGCGCGGCAACCGCCTTGGAGCTAGCGGCCCGTGGTGCGGCTGTCGTGCTGGGAGCCCGGCGCACTGACCGGCTCCACTCGCTCGTGGCGCGAATCCGGGCCGAGGGCGGTCGCGCGGAGATGCTGGAAGTCGACGTCACCAAACGCGCCGATCTTGAGCAACTGGTGGCCCTGGCCGTGAACCGGTTCGGACGCCTCGATGTCCTGGTGGGTAATGCCGGAGTCGCCCGGACCGCCCCCATGGCAGACCTCGACGTCGACGACTGGGACGTGATGATCGACGTCAACCTGCGCGGTGTCCTTCACGGCATCGCCGCCGCGCTGCCGGTGTTCCGTAATCAGGGCCATGGGCACCTCATCACCACCGTGTCGACGTCGGGCCTCAAGACCGTCCCGACTCAAGCTGTCTACGCGGGTACCAAGAACGCCGTGCGCACGCTGCTGGAAGCTCTACGCCAGGAGTCCACCGACGGCGTTCTGCGCACGACCTCCATCTCGCCGGGATTCGTACGCACCGAACTCGTCGACTACATCGACGACCCCGAGCAGCGAGAGCAAGCCCAGCATGCCATGGCGGCACTCGGCATCAGCCCCGACGCCGTGGCGCGCGCCATCGCGTTCGCCATCGAGCAGCCCGATGACGTCGAAATCGGCGACATGACCATCCGGCCTGCCAGGCAAGGCTGAGAGGGCTGTTTCCGCAGCATTATGAGGACTGGACGCTATGGCTGCGCCCTGGAGAAAGGGCCGAGGAACGCCGGATCGACTTCGCATATAGCTCGTCGTCCGGCGTTCCTGGTATTCGCTGACCTACCGTCCTAGGACGTGTGGCGCGCGGCTTCTTCGATCACGTTCGTGACCTCGCCTGGCTGGGAGATCAGCGACAGGTGCGAGGCGTTGATCTCCGTCACAGTGGCGTGCGCGCGGCGGGCCATGAATTCCTGTGCCGCTGGCGGGATCGCGTGGTCGGCTGTTCCGATCACGGCCCAGCTGGGGATGGTGGTCCACGCCGGGGGGCCTGACACCTCGGTCAGCGCGGTGGCCGCAATCGGCCGCTGGGTAGCGGCGAGCTCGGCCGCCTGGCTGGCCGGCAGATCGTTGGCGAGGATGCTGCGGAACAGCGAGGGCTTGATGTACACGTCGGTAATGCCGCCAGGGGACGGGACGAAGTTCAGGGCCGCCGGGGTGATCTGGCTGCCCGGGAACTGCGCGGTGAGGCTGTTGAGGGTGTCGCCCTGGGCGGGGATGTAGGCGTCGACGTAGACGAGGGCCTTGACGTTCTTGTCGCCGGTAGCCGCGTTGGTGATGACGAAGCCGCCGTAGGAGTGGCCGACCAGCACGATCGGCCCGGGCACGGTCGCGAGGTAGCTGGCCAGGTAGGCCGAATCGCTGTCAGGTCCGCGCAGCGGGTTCGGGGGGACGTCAACGGTGTACCCGTCCTTCTGCAGCCGCGTGACGACGCCGCTCCAGCTTGACCCGTCAGCCCAGGCGCCGTGCTCCAGCACGATGGTCGGCTTGACCGCCGAGTGTGAGTGGCTGCTCGTCGAGGCGGCAGCGACCGAACTGGGGATTGCGACCAGGCCGGCGAGGGCAAGGCCGGTCAGCGCGAACCGCGCCTTCCGTGTTCCGAACTTCAGTGGCGTGCGCACGGGAGTGTCCTTTCGTGGGCGGGGGGGTTGTCACAGGCCCTGGCTGGCGAGCCAGGACAGGGTGAGGTCGGCGATTTCGCGCCAGCCGTGGTCGAGGACGAGGGAGTGGCCGCGGTCGGGGAATGCGTGATAGCCGGTGACGGCGCCTGAGCCGGAGTAGAGCTTGTAGGCGGCCCGGGCCACTACCTCCGGCACGGTGTGGTCTTTGCCGCCGCCGACGATCAGCAGAGGTCCGCGGTCCTGCTTCGTGGTATCGACGGCAGCCGGGGACGACTTCTTGAAGTTCGCGGCCGAGGCCTCGAAGAGCGGCTTGCCCGGTCCGGGGATCGCCCACTTGTCGAACAGCTCGCCGGATTCGCTCTCGGTGGGCGCGTTGCCGAAGC